>Ga0302286_10000075_pt1 | contig 83884 bp, 59 predicted proteins | sample III_Fen_E2_3_FD_198765 | JGI IMG/M metagenome (GOLD analysis project Ga0302286, IMG submission 198765) | Peat permafrost microbial communities from Stordalen Mire near Abisko, Sweden - III_Fen_E2_3 | ecosystem: Environmental > Terrestrial > Soil > Wetlands > Permafrost | place: Sweden: Abisko...
GTGATTGGACTAGCCGTAATCGTATAGTCTGGGTCGCTGGTTGCTGTTCCGGTAACAGTAAATGGAACACTAACTGGCAAGCCACTCGCTGCCGACAATTGTGCTGTTACGATCATCGTACCACTCTCAGAGGCACTGCTCTGACTCGCAGATGTAAAACCAACAGTAGGAGTTGCATCGTCATCCGTGATTGTTGCCGTATGTACTGTTATACCGGAAGCCGTAGCATTTGTTGGCGTTCCCATCGTAACAATTACGGTTTCATCTGCTTCATCCAAAACATCTGGATTTATCGTTATCGTGGCAGTTCCTGTGGTACTGCCGGCTGCGATGGTGATTGGACTAGCCGTAATCGTATAGTCTGTGCCGCTAGTTGCAGTACCTGTTACTGTAAAAGGAACACTAACTGCAAATACACTTGCTGCCGATAATTGCGCCGTTACGATCATTGTGCCACTCTCGGAGGCACTGCTCTGACTTGACGAAGTAAAACTTACCGTTGGGTTCTTCTTCCCGACGACAAAATATCCCAAACTAGTCTGAGTGTCACTTAAAATAGTTCCACCGGAAGCTGCACTCGAACTTGCAATTGCATAGGTTCCATTAACGGAACTACTTTTAGCAATAATATTTTCTGACGTTAAACTGCTCTCGGTTAATTGAACTACCGCATTTGTAAAATTAGCAGACCCACTTGTAATACTTGCCGACCAGTAACGATCGGTATTTAATGATTGGATTCCTGTTCCAATTGAACCACCACTATTTGAATCAAAGACTTCTGCCAGAACAACCACTGTACCTCCCGAACTTGTATTGGTACTTTGCAACTCAAGCGGTTTATATGCAGATTTCCCCAGAGGAAAGACATACGTTGCATTGTTGGCACTGGCCGGAAGTGTTCGCGCTAAGGGTCCTTTGACATAACTCGATGACGAACCTCCACTTATACTTCCGGATGTAGTTCCGGTAATGGTAAGCAAATTCGCGGCAGTAGTTGTCAATATTCCACTGGTCAAAGTTACCCCGGCAGCACTGACAGCACCGGATAATGAAGCTCCTCCACTATTGTTGATCTGTAAGTTATTGAACGTGGCATTTGGTATTGTTTGTCCGGAAGCACCATCAAAAAGGAATGTGCCTCCCCATGTTTTCCCGGTTGGAATAGGATTTGAACTTGTATTTTGTGTTCGGATGGTTCCGCCATTGGTGATTGTCGACAAAGTTCCCATCAATTGGTTGGTTCCCATATTTAGCGTTCCGCCTGAAGTGGTTGTCAACGTTCCATTAACGGTTAAGTTTCCACCGGCAGCCTGAATTGCACTGGTATTTCCCAGAGTTAGGTTGTTATAAGTGCCCGGCATTACCGTCTGACCGCCATCGGTCGCATCATATTGAACAATTCCGCCCCATGTTTTTCCGGTCGGAATCGGACTTGAACTTGTATTTTGTGTTCGAATAGTTCCTCCATTGGCGATTGTTGACAAAGTTCCCAAAAATTGGTTGGTCCCCATATTTAAGATTCCACCTGAAGTGGTTGTCAACGTTCCATTAACGGTTAAGTCTCCACCAGCAGCCTGAATTCCACTGGAATTTCCCAGAGTTAGATTGTTATAAGTGCCCGGCATCACTGTCTGATCGCCACTGGTTGCATCATATTGAACAATTCCGCCCCATGTTTTTCCGGTTTGAATCGGAGTTGAACTTGTATTTTGTGTTCGGATGGTTCCGCCATTGGTGATTGTCGACAAAGTTCCCAACAATTGGTTGGTTCCCATATTTAAAATTCCACCTGAAGTGGTTGTCAACGTTCCATTAACGGTTAAGTTTCCACCGGCAGCCTGAATTCCGCTGGTATTTCCCAAGGTTAGATTGTTATAAGTGCCCGGCATCACAGTCTGACCGCCATCGGTCGCATCATATTGAACAATTCCGCCCCATGTTTTTCCGGTCGGAATCGGAGTTGAACTTGTATTTTGTGTTCGAATAGTTCCGCCATTGGTGATTGTCGACAAAGTTCCCAAAAGCTGGTAGGTTGCCATATTCAAAGACGTTCCACTATCAAGCGTAAGAGCTCCGTTTACGGTAGTGTTTTGACTGAATGAAACCCCTGCACTGTTGCTAATGGTTAGGTTATTGGCTGTAACAATTCCATTACCTGTAACCTGAGAAGCCGAGCCGTTATAAGTATAATTGGCACCTGTGTTGTATGTCCGGAGTCCCGTTACCTGAATATTACCGGTTGCACCACTGGTCGTTATACCATCAGGAGAGGTAATACCCAGTGTGCCCCCTGAAGATAAAGTAAATGCGCCGGTACTCCCATTCGAAATAACCGCTGGAGTAGCTCCTGTTCCCATCTGCAAATAAGCACCGGTATTAACCGTAAAATTAACAGGACCAGAGAGTGTTCCTCCAGAAGTATAAGTCTGCACACCAGTGCCGTTAAAAACAATAGTTCCAGGTCCACCACCTGCACCTTCACTGATCGTACCTCCGGTATGGGTGAAATTGCCCTTGACATTCAGAATACCGGTATAGCTGGCACTGGTATTGGTATTTAATGCAAGTGTACCTCCCGTGATTATTACATTCCCATTAATTGTTTGCGAACGGTTTTGCCCATAACACAACCTGTAAATCGTCGGATTACTCCCGGTAACAGAAATGATTAAATTACCTCCTACGGTGATATCTCCTTCAATAGAAAAATCATTACTACCTGATCCGGTTTGGGCAATTGTCAGATTGCCCAGAATGGAGGTTGTTGCACTTGCAAATGATAAATAGGTTGTTTGAGCACACTCCCAGATAAGGTTTCCAAAAGCCTGATTATATCCACTGGGAGCAGTAGCCGTACAACCGGTAATATAACAGGTTGAACTGGCATCCCAACTTGCAGCTGGGATAGTTCCCCCGTCTTGGGCATGCTGATAAATACTTCCGCTGCCAAAAGCCAATGCCCCGGTAGTAGTAATGGTTCCCGAATTTACAATTTTCCCGTTTACAGTCAGGTCAACGGCTTCTGTTCCATTGGCAATGGTTAACGTCTGGCCTGAATTTACGGTTACCTGCCCCCCGGCATCAACCGTGCACTGGTCGATGCTGACGGAAGCAGTCACCGTTACAATATGCCCGTTTCGAATAGTGATCCCCAGATCGTTGTTGGTAGGCGTTGAAGTTGCAGAAGCCCATGTAGAATTATCATAAGATTGCTGCCAGGTAGCTATGCTACTCCAGTACCCGGAAGTAAGACTTCGAAAATATTTAGGTGCTTCTTTAAGGCTCATTCCGGTCATTGATGCAAGAGATGTCGCACTTAGCGTTGTTGTGGAGACATCGGTTATGTCTGATGCGGGAATAATACGATTAGCTACAGCATTTCGAACGCCGTAATTACCGGTCCATGTCTGCTCATTAACCATAGACCAGTTGGTTGCATAAGTAATTGTCCTTGGAGTCGCTGTAGTAAGTACCGAACTTAAAATTTCAACAGCTAAATCCTTAGTATTTACTGTAAGCGGCGATCCAAAAGAGAAACTTCCAACTAAATTCGTTCCACTGGTATAAGTTTGTGAATTTCTGACAGGAGAAGTTTGATCTACATTATCCAAAACTGTAGCAAAAACATCAGTTACTCTTACAGTTCCTCCACTGACATTAACCGATAACGTAGTGTTAGTCGCTGCATCAATCCCAGCTTCATTCAAGTAATATAGCTGCGTATGTTGTCTTGTGGTCGTATTTGACATGTCACCATTAACAGATGTTAGGGTTTGTCCTCCATAAGTTAAGGATACTGTTCTAGAGCCAACAGACGATCGAGAAGATGCAATCCCAACAATCAACACACGCCGAGTATTACTGCCACTTGGGATAGAATAGGTTAAATTTTGGGTAGAACTTAGTGCTCCATGATAAAGATTAGACCATGCATTTAGTGTACTTATTTGCCCAAAAGCATTTTCACTTCCCATCACCATCACGACCAGCGTAATCAGTGTAATGCAAATATTTTTTAATATTGTTAAGTATTTATTCATAAATCATCAATCAACTTAGCTGCAAAGAAAAAAACAACTGAAGCATCCATTTTTGGAAAACTACTTCCTATCGCATTAAAAAACCATCCTCTGAACGATGGTTTATCATACTCCGCATGTAATGTAAAATGAGTTAAAAAATCTATAAAGTCTGTAAAAACAAGACCTAAAGATCGCTTGATGATTAAAAAATTAATCTGAATGCCCCTCATTTTTCACAATTTTCGCAAAATCTTCAATTTTTCTACTCTATATTGATCTTATTATATATAGAGAATAATATAAAGATAGAAAAATATTTTAAATCTCCACGCAAAAATAATACATGTACCCCATTAAAATTGAAAGTTCTGTTTAAAAATGTACAAACAACACTAAAAATTAATTTTCAGGTCGATATTCATAACATTCTCCGGGAGAAAATGCCTAAGGAAAAACATAATAAAAATAGCATGATTAAACAAAAGAATAACAAAGGAAGGTATACATCTCACTAAAAGACAGACTGCGTAGATTCACTTCCTACATCTGCTGCTCCATAAGAATTTTCTACCCGACAACCTGAACTTTAAAATCAAAGACCTCAATTACATCACCAGCCCGCAATTTTGCCCGTTTACGAAATTCAGGTTCCCCATTTCGTTGTACCAGGCCGTCATCAACCATAACTTTAGCCTGACCACCAGACTCGCTAATACGCATGATTTTCAGCAACTTGATCAATTCAATATACTCTTCACCGTTTAATCCGTAAGTTTCCATATCTAAATAGTGATCATAAGTATTTAATATGCTATTATGATTCATTCACATGCAGCGAATGAATCATAATAAATAAAGTTATGCTTTTGGATCTTGATTCCCTGATTTACGATTTCCCTGCTGTCTTCGTGAACGATTGTTCCGGTTCTTCTTCGGTGCTGGCTTGGTAAAGAACTTTTGATCCAGTTCACCAACATTCATCATATTTTCCTTTTTAGGCTCACTATCAGTATAATAACCATCAATTGACGGTTTTTGACCACGTTTATTTAAAATCAAAAAACGCTTAACATCAGCCAAATCAAGCACAAAAGTCCGCCCATCTGACTTCTCATACATGTACCAGATTTTTTTCTGAAGAATATCGGTTTTAAAATGTCGGGCAACACCCTTATCGGTTTCAATCGTCAGCAATTCATTCGGGAAATCTTCCAAAGCTTCCAGATAATGATCGAGCTCATAAGTCAAACAGCATTTCAGCTTGCTACACCGACCTGCCATCTTTTCAGCATTAGGCGACAAACCCTGCTTAATAGCCGCATCAGATGTTACACTGGAAAAATCAGTACGCCAGGTTGAACAGCATAAGGCACGTCCACAGGAACCAATTCCTCCAATACGACCAGCCTCTTGCCGAACCCCAATTTGCTTCATTTCTATTTTGATCCCAAACTCTTTGGCATATTGCTTAATCAACTCCCTAAAATCAACCCGATCATCAGCAATATAATAGAAAATTGCCTTGTTATTATCCCCACGAAATTCAACATCTCCAATTTTCATATCCAGATTCAACTCGTTAGCTATCTGTCGGGAACGAATCATTACACTGTTTTCGCGGGCTTTTGCTTCTTCCCATTTAAGAATATCAGCGGGAGTCGCTTTGCGGTAAATCCGATTCCACTCATAACGTTCCGGTTTCTTGACTTTCCGTTTAAACTGAAGTTCTGCTAACTTCCCGGTAAGCGAAACAACGCCAACATCATGCCCCGGAGAGCAGGAAACCACAACCAATTCATCTTGTTTCAGCGGAAGTCCTTCCTCGTTTCGGAAAAACTCTTTTCGGGTTCCCTTAAACCGAACTTCAACAATGTTTGATTCATTTGCAGTGTCAGGTATATCGTTAAACCAGTCGTAAGTACCAAGCATGGCTGGTCGGTCAAGATCTTCATTTAATTTGCATCCAGTGCATCCCATAATTCATATTTTTTAAACAAGTGGCAATATTATCAATTTTTCAGCAGACTTGCTATTTAAATTCTGTCTAAATAACAAAACCTGATCATAGCTTCATTTTCAAATGATCTATCTTTGTCTTAAAATTCCGGATTATGAACAAACATTTCTTCGTTGTATTACTATTGCTTTCTTTAGCATTTCAGACCAAAATACAAGCACAACAACTTAGTAAAGAGGCTATTGTTAGCATATTAACCTGTAATTCCGGCGAAGAGGTTTACTCCATGTATGGACACTCTGCCATACGAATCAAAGATCCTGAATCAAACTTAGATGTTGTTTTTAACTATGGCGTTTTCAGTTTCGAAGGACCACATTTTTTATACCGGTTTGCCAAAGGATTGACAGATTACCGGATAGATGCCGGGAGATTCGTTGGGTTCATCCCCGAATATGAAGAAGAGAAACGCAGCGTTTATGAACAGGTACTTGACCTTTCTCCGGAAGGAAAAACAAAGCTTTTTCAGGCCTTAATTGAAAATAACAAACCAGAAAATCGGGTTTATCGCTACAACTTTTTTACCGATAATTGTGCAACCCGTGTTCGCGATATGCTTGAACGGAATAGTGGTGGTGCAATCCATTTCCCAGGGCTACAGTCAAAAGAAAGCTACCGCAGCTTAATTAAAAAGTATCACAATCCATTTCGCTGGTTTGATTTGGGAATAGACCTGTTGGTTGGGAAAAAGGCCGATGAACCCATAGCAGCCTACCAACAGATGTTCCTGCCCGAATACCTATACAACCAACTTTCGATGGCCAAAATAACCGAATCAGGACAAACACGGCCGTTGGTTCTAAAGACAAATACCTTACTTGAATATCCTTCAAACAAACAGAAATCAGATTTCCCTTTCCCATTACTCATTTTCGGAATCATATTTTTGTTGATCACCAGCATTTCTATTTGGGGAATATTTAAGAAAAAGAAAATGGTCTGGATTGATTACATACTGTTTTCGCTAAGTGGCCTAGCGGGTCTGATTATTGGCTGGTTCACCTTGTACTCCGAACATCCGGCAGTAAGTCCAAACTACAATTTACTGTGGGCTTTCCCGCTCAATTTATTTTTTGCAATCATATTAATGACCAAAAAATTAGGGAACTACACCCGCTATTATTTCTTCCTTACCACATCATTCTTACTCATTTCACTCGTTTCCGGACAACAGTTTAATCCATCTGTTTACCTGATCATTATGACTCTACTCGTTCGGAATATAATCAATCTAATTCCGGCTAAAAAGTAATTTTAATATCCGGTAACATACCTGGAAGCAAATACCCAATTTCCCCTTTGCGAAACTTTACGGTAATAAATGTCAAACGCAAAGAACCGCCAAGTTAAAATCGCCAAGTTTCGCAAAGCGAAAACGAATAATTGCCAACTGAGAGCTTATTCGATTCGCTGAATTTTGCGACTTAATGGCCGTTCTATGGAGATTGGAACTTTCTCTTCAATAACGCAACTGGTATCCAGACCTAATGATTTAACATCGTTTATACTCAGTTTACGGGTCAGAGCATGAAGCCCCATAATCATCGTTTCCCAAGGGGATAATTCATAATCCTGAGTCATAATCCGATCCAGATTAACAAAAAGAAAATCCGCAGGAAGATGATGCTTCCGTAGTGATGGATATGAACTGCAAAGCTTTATTTCACCATTAGCAACCATTTCCTTTAGTACTTCTTTAAAGTAAAGATTAACTCTGGGTTCAATCTTAAACCCAAGATGAAAATCGACACGGATCAGGATTCCGGGAATAAACTGATTAACCTCATAACTGAATGTTTCAGGCTCATCTACCGTATCAACATGCAAAAGCCAATAGGTTTCGGCACGTTTCGGCTGCTTGTTAAAGATGGAGTACATGATCTTAGACTCAATCTGATACGTTTCATTAGCTTTGATAATATAGACCAAATTGGTAGCGATCTGCGGTATTGATTTGTCTTTGCTCAAATCTTCAAAAAGGTGAAGATATTTGTTGACATTTGAAAAACTAATGTGTCGGTTTTTGATACGGCGACCAAAGAACCATCCAAACATGATTAACAGGAAGAACAATGCTAAAGCAATAGAAAACCATCCTCCGTTTGAGAATTTATGCAGGTTAGCAATCAGAAATGAACCTTCAATTGCCCCAAAAACAACAGCAAATAAGACTAAAAACAAAATAGGAATATTGCGTTGACGAAGGAAAAAGATCAGCAACATCGAAGTCATGATCATTGTTATCGTTATTGCCAACCCATATGCCGCCTCCATGTTCGAAGATTCCTGAAAAAACAATACTACAAAGCAACAAGCCCCCCACAAGAGCCAGTTTATAAATGGAATATAAACCTGACCCTTAATCGTTGTTGGATGCAATACTTTAATTTTAGGCCAGAAATTCATTGAAACGGCCTCACTAATAAGGGTGTATGAACCAGTAATAAGTGCCTGACTGGCAATAACCGCAGCTGCGGTTGCTATGATAATCCCAGGGATCAGAAACCATTGAGGCATTATGGCATAGAAAGGATTCAGATCAGGCGTTGGTGTTGGATGATTCATCAGCCAGGCTCCTTGTCCAAGATAATTCAATACCAAACTTATTTTTACAAAGATCCAGGATATTTGGATGTTCTTAATTCCACAATGCCCCAGATCCGAATACAAAGCTTCAGCTCCGGTAGTACAGAGAAATACCGCTCCTAATAATATAAATCCGCCAGGGTAATGAACCAGAAAATCGATCGCATAAAACGGATTTAACGCATTCAATATTTCAGGATAAGTGGTTATTTGAATTGTTCCAAGAGTTGCAAGCATTCCAAACCAAATCACCATAATCGGTCCAAACGATTTCCCGAGAAATTTAGTTCCAAACTGCTGAACAAAGAACAAAGCCGTAATTATCATTAAAACTAAAGGTAAAACAGAAATTCCAGGATTGATAAGTCTCAAACCTTCAATCGAAGAAGTTACCGTCATTGAGGGAGTAATTACACCATCAGCCAAAAGGGCACTACCACCAATCATTGCCATTATTGCTGCCCATGTCGATTTCTTCTTCATCAGGGCAAACAAGGCAAAAATCCCTCCTTCTCCGTGATTGTCGGCCCGAAGAGTGATGATTGCATATTTTAAAGTGGTCTGAAGTGTCAATGTCCAGAATACGCAGGATATCCCTCCATAAACCAATATTTTGTCGAAATGTCCTACCCCTGAGATAATTGCCTTTACGACGTATAGCGGACTGGTTCCAATATCTCCAAAGACAATTCCAATAGTTATTAACAACCCCGCAAAGGTTACTTTATTCAGAGCAGCGTGTTGGGGCTTTATAATCGACATAAAAACTGATAATTAGGTTATTTTAAAAAATCGGACAAACATACTCACATCCTAAATACAATATCCATTCCTAGACTTATTTATATCCATGAATTCATAAAATCTTAAGAATAAGAGATTCATTTTCGTCGTTTTATTGTATATTGTATGGCAAAAATACAATAAAATGAATATCGAAGAATTCAGAGAGTATTGTTTATCAAAACCCGAAGTAACAGAAGATTTTCCATTCGATGAAGTTACCTTGGTATTTAAGGTAATGGGGAAAATGTTTGCCTTAACAAATCTGGATGGAGAATGGAGTTTAAACCTGAAATGCGATCCGGAAAGAGCCATTGCACTTCGGGAAGAATATCCAGCAATAAAACCAGGATTCCATATGCATAAAGCTCACTGGAATACGATAATTATGGATGGCTCACTTAAATCAGGATTAATCAAAGAACTGATTGATCATTCGTACCAACTGGTCGTTAATAAATTACCAAGGAATCAACGACCACAAGCGATCTGATCATCTTGAACAGATTAACTGTCTGATCGGATCTCGCTTCAGTTTTCCACTGCTGGTTTCCGGAAATTGCTTCAGAAAATAAATTGCCTTAGGAGTTTCATAGGCCGACAAAACCAATCCTATATTCTGTTCCAAAACCTCAGTGTCAACGGGGATTCCTTCGATGACCAGCACTAATTTTTCGCCCAATTTTTCATCCGAAATTGCTGAGATAACAAATCTTGAATCAATCAGCATCTCCAGCTTTTTCTCAATAGTTTCCGGAGAGTATTTTATTCCTCCGGAAATGATGACCGAATCGGCACGCCCCAAAATCTGAAAAGAAGTATCCGACTGAAGTTCTGCGATGTCGTTTGTTTGAAGTGGTTCATTCAACTCCGGAAGATAAACCTGTAAAGTTCCCGCTTCCGAAAGATTAACATGAATACCAGGCAAACAGGAATATCGGTTTGATTTTCGGTCACCGGAAAGTTCCCTGATCGCAATATGTGATGCCGTTTCGGTCATTCCGTAAGTCAACACAATCCGACTGTGAAATGGTGCAATTTGCGATTCTAAATTCGCAGATATCGACGATCCGCCAATTAACAAATTACGAACATTATGCAAATCATCTTTCCCTGTCGCTTTTTCCAAAATCTTGAAAACCTGATTGGGAACCATGGCTGAAAAGTCAAACAGCTCATGTTTCAGCAAGTCAAAATCACTTGAAGGATCAATGGTAATTAGGTTCATTTGACCAACAATTGCCCGAACCACCATCATCTTTCCGGCAATAAAACGACATGACAAACACAATAACAGCCGATCATTTTTCTTCAACCCAAAATAATCGATGGTACGTCCGGCACTGTTTCGCATCATCGTTTTTGGCAACGCTATCGGTTTAGGAACACCCGTACTCCCAGAAGTCCGGGCTAACACAAAATCAGAATCAGAGAACCATTCCTCCAGAAAAATGAACAGCTCTCGCTCCCAATCCGGCAAATCCTGATTATCCTTCATCTGCTTCGAAAGACATACGATTTCTTCTGAAGAATACCGATGACTATTTAATATGATATATTCTGAAGGGTTCATTGGGGTTTAGTCGTTTTATTGATTGTCATTGATTGTCATTGATTGTCATTGATTGTCATTGATTGTCATTGATTGTCATTGATTGTCATTGATTGTCATTGATTGTCATTGATTGTCATTGAATAACATTACCACAACCTATTGCAAATTTTCAAAACCTAAAAATCATCCTCGTCCTGCCCACCGGTTAAACGATCCAGATTCCATCCTTTCTCCGGGCGAAACCACAACTGCTCACCCTCGATTTCCAAAGGTGAATCCAGGTTGTTCAAATAAAGTTGGCCGGTTCCCAATCCCTGCTCTCCTTTGGCATTCAGATGAAATGTCCACTGTGCAATGGCATTCAGCCCAATATTCGATTCTAGTGCTGAAGTGATCCACCAGCCAGCTCCGGTTTTTTTTGCTTCCTCAATCCATTTTTCGCAGCCCGAGAAACCACCATGCAAACTGGGTTTTAAAATCAGATATGCCGGACGAATCATTTTCAGTAATCGCTGCATATCCCGCTGACCTGAAATTCCAATAAGTTCTTCGTCGAGCCCAACCGGAATCGGAGATTGCTGGCACAGTTTTGCCATTTCGGATCCTTGTCCGGCAACTATTGGCTGTTCAATCGAATGAATCTGCAAATCCGACAAACGTTTCAATTTTTCCAGAGCCGATTTCACCGAAAACGCCCCATTTGCATCAACCCGAAGCGTAATTTCATCAGCAGAAAATTCGTCCCGAATCGCCTTTAAAAGCTCATATTCCGTATCAAAATCCAATGCTCCGATTTTCATTTTTATACATCGGAATCCGGCATCCAGCTTCGCCCTGATCTGTTGCTTCATAAAATCAGGTTTGCCCATCCAGATCAATCCATTAATCGGAATTCCTTGTTCGCCCCGTGTAAAAGCAGAAGGAAAAAGGATTTGATTTCCACCGTTTTTGAGATCAAACAATGCTGTTTCGAGACCAAAATGAATCGACGGCCAATTCTGCAATTCTTCAGGAAACTGGCAGAAAAAATCAATTTCAGAGCAAACCTGCAACAACTTTGTCCCCATTTGCTTCAAACTATCGATACTCAAATCGGGCAATGGCGCACATTCTCCAATTCCGGTATTAACGCCATCAGATAAGAAAATAAACCACGAATCCCTCGTCGTGTATACCCCGCGGGACGTTCCTGATGGTTGTCTGAAGTTCAGCGTATATTTTTTAAAAGTAGCTTTCATTCTTTATTAGTCTTTAACTTGCTCTACGCGAAGTGAATCTTTGCATTCATTCAATAACTGTTCAATACTCTTTTGGAAAACCGGATGAATTAGTTTCGGAGCAATTTCTGCAAGTGGAACCAAAACAAACTTCCGTTCCTGAATCCGGGGATGTGGAATGATCAAATTTTCCAGCTGAATAACCTGATCACCATAAAACAGAATGTCGATATCAATAACCCGGGAAACGTATTGGTTCTCCTTACGAATGCGCCCCAAATCCAATTCTGTTTGTTGAGTCCTTAACAGAACCTCTTCCGGTGAAAGACTGGTAGAAAATTCAAGTACCTGATTCCAAAAAATATCATCCGACTCAAAACCCCAGGGCTCGGTTTCATAAATAGCCGACCGGGCTATTATTTTACCCAATAGCACATTTAAACGGGTTTCTGCTTCAGAAAACACCCGCTTTTTATCGCCTAAATTACCACCCAGTAACAAGTAAAGTCTGACCATTTATTATTTCATTTAAATTACCTTCCAATAACCACCCTTATCTGGACCAACACGAACAATTCGATTACTCTTTTGCAATTTGCTAATTGATCGCTCGATTGATCGCTCCGTAATTCCAATTCTTTTTGACAGTTCTGCGATGGTTATATCTGATTCTAATGCAAGTAGCTGAATGATCTTCTCCGACGTTTTCTCCGACGTTTTCTCCGACGTTTTCTCCGATGTTTTCTCCGATGTTTTCTTTTCCGGAGCAAGGACAAACTCAATCTGCAATCCTCCAAAATCAGCATTAAGAATGGGCTTTGGCAAACCGGAAGAAACACACTTTTCTATGATTTTTTCGATTCCCCTACCCCAGGATTCAATCATACCGGCACGAAAAAATACATTCGCCACATCCGGGTTATTAGGTTTCGATGGATGAGCAACTAATAAATCGGCCACTGACCAGTCATTGGGTAATTGTCCATCATTCCAGATTCGCATTTTATCTTCGAAAACTTTTATTTGAATGGGAGTTCCACTACTATATTCTTTATGAACAATGGCGTTGATGACTGCTTCACGCAAGACTACTTCCGGGAAAATAAATGTTTCAACTCTGTTTATTCCCTCATAACTAATCTTTGCTTTCAGATATTTAGTTAGCAGTAGATCCATCGTTTTATCGACTTGCAAAAATAAACTCCCATGAATTTCATCGTGATAAATCAAATCAGTTTCACTCTCGAAAAACCCAATTTTGACATACGCACCTGTTATGAATTTTTCGGGATCGGAGTGAAAAAGTAATGCAACAGCCCGCTTCAATTGTCCATTTTCGATCAGATGTAAATGATGAAGCAACAGTTCATTGCTTTCGTTTAATGTATCTTCATCGACACGTTTCGACCGCTCTGCCTTTTTTCGGAACAGTTCGAAAGACGAACGATCTAAATCATTGAAAAATAAATTTGGTAACGGAATACTATCCCAGTGCCGGCCTGTTTTTTGTAATATAAATTTATTTAGCGCATTCCCTTTTAATTCCTGTTTGGTACTTCCACTTCGATAATGATACTGACCTCTATAATTAATGGGATAAGGATAGGAATCAACAATAATTTCAAGATATTGCTTATGCTCTTGTTCCAAAAGATTCACATCAACCATGATTCCCAACAAATCACGCACTTTATTCGGAATTTCTTCAGAGAGCTGCGTTGCATGATCTAATCCAACAACTTCTCCCCGATCATTTTTCCCAATAAATAACACTCCTCCCTGGGCATTGGCAAAACCGCATATCCACTTGATATACTCATCGCGCCAACTTTCCTTCCACTCTATATTTTGATTCTCAGTAATCATATTCTTTAATTTGGAATATCATTGTCAGGGAATTGTAACAAAAACACTATTTTCGTACAAATCTATGGTACATTTCAAGCGAAACAAACAAATTTAAATAAAATAAAAATGAAGCAATTCTTTAAATTTACACTGGCCTCCATTGTTGGAGTGATGATTGCCGGACTGTTGTTACTCTTTGTCGTTATCGGAATCATCTCGGCAATGGTTTCTGTTTCTGACCAACCAACTCAAGTCGAAAACAATACCGTACTTTTTCTGAAGTTTGACCATCAAATTGTTGACAGGGCTCAGAAAAATCCGTTTGAAGATCTTGACCTTGGAATGTTTAAAAGTAACAAAACGGTAGGACTGAATGACATTTTAGATTGTATCCGAAAAGCAAAAACTGACAATAATATTAAAGGGATTTATCTTAATCCAACCGATATTCAGGCAGGGATAGCCTCCGTTGAGGAAATCAGAACCGCTTTAAAAGATTTCAAAACCTCCGGGAAATTTATTTATGCCTATGGAGATTTTCTCTCTCAGAAAGCCTATTACCTGGTAACAATAGCCGATTCGCTGATGCTAAATCCTCAGGGAGCTGTCGATTTTAGGGGACTTGGCGGAGAGCATGCATTCTTCAAAAAAGGATTGGAAAAACTTGGAGTTGAAGTGCAAATCATTCGCCATGGTAAATTTAAATCAGCAGTAGAACCGTTCCTGCTCGACAAAATGAGCGACGAGAATCGGTTGCAGACCGAAACTTACCTAAAGAGCTTGTGGAACGAAATGTTAACCGACATCTCCGCATCCCGAAAAATCGGAACTACCGAATTAAACAATATTGCCAATATGGTTGCAACTTTCCGGAAAGCTGATTTTGCAAAAAAACAGAATCTAGTTGACCGGCTGAAATACAAAGATCAGGTTCTGGACGATCTGAAGAAACTGACTGGCATAAAAGAAAAAGACGATGTAAAAGCAATTGACATTCACAAATACATCAAAGTTCCTGAAACGCACGAACAGAAGGGATTAGCTCATGATAAAATAGCGGTAATCTATGCTTCCGGAGAGATCGACGGAGGAAGTTCTGACGATGGAATTCAATCTGAAGAATTGTCAAAAACGATTCGTCAGGCTCGCCGCGATTCATCAATTAAAGCTATTGTGTTGCGTATAAACTCTCCTGGTGGAAGTGCTTTTGGATCAGAAGTGATCTGGCGTGAAGTTAAGCTTGCTGCCGAGAAAAAACCTGTTATTGCCTCAATGGGTGATGTCGCCGCTTCCGGTGGCTATTATATTGCTGCTGCTGCCAACACAATCATGGCCGACCGAACTACGATTACCGGATCAATCGGTATTTTTGGGATGATTCCCAATGTACAAAAACTGATGACCGATAAATTGGGAATCACTCAGGACGTTGTTACGACCAATGAGCACTCCGATATGATTTCGATAACCCGGCCGATGACAGCCTTTGAACGCGAACTGATGCAACAAACCATCGAAGAAGGCTACGACACCTTTATTAGCCGTGTTGCTGAAGGCCGTAAAATGGAAAAAACAGCCGTTGACGAAATTGGACAAGGACGGGTTTGGGCTGCACCCAATGCCAAAGGAATTAAATTAATTGATTTGTACGGAGGGTTAACCGATGCCATTGAACAAGCTAAGAAAATGGCCAAACTCGACAACTATCGTTTGGTAAATCTGCCTAAGCTGAAAGATCCGATTGAAGAATTAATAAAGGATTTCTCCGGATCGGCCAAAGCCGGATTCATGAAAGATGAACTTGGTGAAAACTACAAATATTACGAGCAAATGAAAAGCCTGATTTCCCAGAAAGGAGTTCTGGCCCGTATGCCTTACAATGTTGAAATTCATTAAGACATTACAAATACAAAGAGGCTGTCTAAAAAATCAAAATACTCTCGGATAAAGTCATCCCAAATTTATTTCGGGATCTGACCGCCACCCTGTTGAGATCCTGAAACAAGTTCAGGATGACTGGATCAAGAACTTTTTAGACAGCCCCTTTTTTATGAAGTAAAAATATTTCTATTCCTGAGCTTCAAATGCTACTTGCCGAACTTTGCTTCCGGGATAAACTTTCAGCGCTTCTTCAAGTATTTTCAATGAAATTGCTAAATCTTCTTTTTTGAGTACATAGGCTAAACGAACCTCATCTTTCCCATAGCCCGGAGTGGTATAAAAACCTGAAGCAGGAGCCATAAAAATGGTTTGATTTTCATATTCAAAGTCGCTTAGCAACCAGGCGCAGAATTCATCAGCATCGTCAATAGGCAAACGGGCAACGGTATAAAAAGCACCCATAGGTATTGGCGAATACACTCCATTGATACGGTTCAACCCATCGATAAGGAATTTACGACGCTCAACATATTCATCATAGATATCAAGCATATAAGCCTGGTTATTTTCGAGAGAGGCTTCGGCAGCTATTTGTCCTATAAGTGGCGGGCTTAAACGAGCCTGACAGAATTTCATCACATTCTTTTTCAATGCCGGATTCTTGGTAATAAGCGCACCAACACGGATTCCACACTCACTATACCGTTTCGAAACAGAGTCAATCAGCACCACATTTTGCTCAATCCCTTCAAGATGAAACGCTGAAATATAAGGAGCTCCGGTGTAACAAAACTCACGGTAAACTTCGTCGGAGAACAAATATAAATCGTACTTTTTAACCAAATCCCGAATCTGGCTCATTTCGCTGCGGGTGTATAAATATCCGGTTGGGTTATTCGGATTACAAATCAGAATTCCCTTAGTTCGGGGAGTAATCAATTTCTCGAATTTCTCGATTGGAGGTAAAGCAAATCCTTCCTCAATTTTTGAAGGAATAGACTTGATAACAGCTCCCGCCAAAATAGCAAATGCAGTATAATTTGCATAAGCAGGTTCCGGAACAATGATTTCGTCTCCTGGATCCAGACAAGCCAGGAAAGCAAAAGTAACCGCTTCAGAACCTCCGGAAGTGATAATAATATCATCCGCAGTAACATCAATATTGAACGTATGATAGTACGCCGCCAGTTTTTCCCGGAATGATTTGATTCCTTCACTCGGAGAATACTCCAATATCTTCCGGTCTATATTCCGGATTGCATCGATTGCATTTTGAGGCGTTGGCAAATCAGGTTGTCCAATATTCAAATGGAAAACCTTACGTCCCATCTCTTTAGCTTTATCGGCTAAAGGCACCAATTTCCGAATAGGTGAACTTGGCATCAAATTACCGCGTTCCGATGTACTTGGCATGTCGTAAAATATTATCAGTAAGCTGGCAAATATACAACTATCAAATCTAAATGGAAATGTTAGTTTTTGATCTGATATGAAATGTTAACAGCTTAATAACCTCCATTTTCCCAAAAATCAAAAAAAATTAAGAGAAATTTCAGGCAATATTTGTATGACAAATTTCATAAAAAATTACATTTTATTGTTTTTTATCATGTTTTCCGCACCCCGAATGGACTAGTTTTGGAGAAATAAAAACAACAAATACTACGAAGATGATAATTGGATTACCTAAAGAAATTAAGAACAACGAAAACCGGGTTGCCTTAACCCCGGCAGGTGTTGCCGCGATGGTCAAAAGTGGTCATACAGTTTATGTGCAGGCAACCGCAGGAATTGGAAGTGGTTTTAGCGATGAAGATTACGTTCACGCAGGAGCTACCATTCTTCCGACTATTGAAGAAGTATATGCCATTGCAGATATGATCGTAAAAGTAAAAGAACCAATCGAATCAGAATATAAACTGATTAAAAAAGGTCAGATTCTGTACACCTATTTCCACTTTGCTTCGAACAAACCATTAACCGATGCCATGATTGCCAGCAAAGCAATCTGTTTAGCATACGAAACAGTTGAAATGCCCGACCGTTCATTGCCATTACTGGTGCCAATGTCGGAAGTTGCCGGACGCATGTCAATTCAGGAAGGTGCTAAATATCTTGAAAAAACATTCGGTGGATATGGTGTTCTACTTGGAGGCGTACCCGGAGTTCCTCCAGCAAAAGTATTAATCCTTGGTGGTGGTATCGTTGGAACCGAAGCTGCTAAAATAGCCGGTGGAATGGGTGCTGACGTTACAATCATGGATTTAAGCCTGAAACGTTTACGTTACCTCGACGACATTATGCCAGCCAACGTAAAAACCATGATGAGCAACGAATACAACATTCGCGAAATGGTTCGCAATCATGATCTGATCATTGGTGCCGTTCTTATTCCCGGAGCCATTACACCCAAATTGGTTACCCGCGATATGCTTATAACCATGAAACCAGGTACTGTGATGGTAGATGTTGCTGTTGACCAAGGTGGATGTTTCGAAACCACTAAAGCAACAACACACGATCATCCAACATTCGTAATCGATAATGTGATTCATTATTGTGTCGCTAACATGCCGGGTGCTGTGCCACGTACCTCAACGCTGGCTTTGACCAATGCAACCTTAGCTTATGCTCTTGAAATCGCAAACAAAGGCTGGAAAAAAGCTTGCATCGAAAGCGAACCTTTAAGGAAAGGATTAAATGTTGTTGATGGTAAAGTCGTATTTAAAGGCGTTGCCGAAGCATTTGACCTTCCATATCAGGATGTTCAAACCGTTTTGTAAGAATTTATTCTAAAATATTTCAATGGCTGGGAATTCATTCCCGGCCATTTTTGTTTTTATGAATATCCGACCGCTTGTGCCTAACGGCACATTTGCCTGCATTTCAAATTCAGCGACAACAAACATTCAAGCGCATCTAATTCTCAGGTTTTTAATCTCCCTTGAAAATATTTTTCATAAACATTTGGTAATTCAATTTAAATAATTTTTCTTTGTGTCATACTTCACTAGGACACTAAACTTCTATGTCATGATTCAGATTGAACAATTAAACTTTCACTATCAGAAACAGCAAACTTTGTTTTCCGAATTATCCTTTCAGCAGGAAAACGGAAGCATCACCGGACTACTCGGAAAAAACGGGGCAGGGAAATCGACCTTACTAAAATTAATGGCTGGTTTGCTAAAGCCACAAACCGGACAACTTACGATCAACGGGTACCAGCCTTTCGACCGTCATCCTGATTTTTTATCGGATGTTTACATGGTTCCTGAAGAATTTTCTTTTCCTCCGGTAACCATCCAATGCTATGTAAAAGCTACCGCTCCGCTCTACCCAAACTTCGGGACGGAAAAGATGGATCAAATCTTAAAAGAGTTTGAGCTTGATCCGAAAAAGAACATCAACCGGATGTCGCACGGACAACGCAAAAAATTCCTGATTGCCTTTGCCCTTGCAACCAATTGCCGTTTGCTGATTCTGGATGAACCTACCAATGGTTTGGATATCCCTTCCAAAAGTCTGTTCCGAAAAATTCTCGTTAGCTCGGTTACCGATGAACAACTGGTGCTGATCTCAACCCATCAGGTAAAAGATATTGAAACGATCATCGATAAAATTGTGATGATCGACGAGGGCAAAATTGTATTTAGCGAAGATCTTACCAACATTGGTCAAAAATGGCAATTCCGCACTTCGGCCAGTCTTTCAGGCATGGAAGATCCAATCTATCACGAAAAGTGTCCCGGAGGATATCGCTTCATTTGCCCAACAGGCAATGATGAGGAAACAGAAATCGATATCGAATTGTTATTCAATGCTATTGCCAACAAAGTCACATTAAATTAGAAAAGCCATGAACATGAATAAATATTTTTCTCCGAAACGTTTCGCCCGTCTCTTACGGAACGACCTGTTTATTAATCAGAAAACTTACCTGTTTACTCTTGCCGGAATAAGTATTGCCATTTATGCCATTAGTTATTTCTTTATGCGGGTAAACAATGGCTTTCATCGAACCAATGAATATATTCCTCTTTTTATGTTCTACCTTATGGGAATTGGAGTCGTTATTGGAACTTCGTTCCCAGCTTTATCCAATCAGATTAAGACAAGTAATTACCTGCTAAGCCCGGGATCGACTCTGGAAAAATACCTGGTTCAATTTGTAATACGGATTGTACTCTTTGTCCCGCTTGCCCTGATTATATTCTGGATTGGAACCCATTTGGCTAAAGCTACTTTAGTACCTGATTTGGAACGAGGATTTGACCCCGCTAGAATTGCGGATTATCATTTCAAAGACTTATTCCAGTATATCCAAGGATTTCGGGACCAGCTAATCGTGGTATTATCCATATTCTCTACTGCAAGTGTACTTTTTGCCGGATCAGTATATTTCAAGCGGTTCGCGCTGATCAAAACACTGATTGTTTCAGGTGCTACCGTTTTTCTGGTCGTTTGCTCATTCGTATTGTTTTCACATATTCTCTTCCCATCCTCAACTCACGGATTCGGAGTTCACAACATAAGCTATAAAATAAGCGATAACTTCTATAATATACAGTTGGCCGCTTATCTATTGGGCGGACTCTCCTGGATTTTCTTCCTGGCTTTGGCCTATTTTAAACTTAAAGAAAAAGAGGTATAGCCATGGAATTTCAGGCAACAAAAGGAATTTTTCTTCAAATCGCCGATAACCTTTGCCACCAGATTTTGGAAGGAAAACTTAATCCGGGCGACCGGGTTCCTTCGGTGCGCGACCTTGCTGCAGAATTTGAAGTAAACCGAAACACCGTGATGCGAACCTACACCATTTTGCAGGAAGCCGGCATTTTCGACAATAAACGCGGCATTGGTTTTTTCATTGCTGAAAATGCAGTTGAACTGGTAAGAGCAAATGAAAAAGCAAACTTTTTCTCCAACGACCTGCCCGGTTTTATTCAGAAAGTCAGACTCCTGAAATTAAACAGCTCCGATTTAAGCGAATTAGTATCCGAAATCAAAAACAACGACTAACTAAATGACCATGAAAACAAGTAACTATATTCTTATTGCCTTTTTCACTTTTCTTTTTGGCGGAACTTTTGTGCTATTCTTAACCGCTAAAATCTATAATAAAACAGACAACTCGATAACCTGGACCTGCGAAGAAAAAAAATTAGAACCATTTTCGGTTGTTGTGGCAGAACCCGGAGCTGATTTTTCTTTACAAATTGAATGTCATGATCCTATAATCCGTTGTGCTCACCCACCCAAAGAAGCATCTGTTTTCCCACCTTTTACCGTACGAAATGACACGCTTTTCGTGTCTGCACTGGCAACTGAAACAGAGGTTCGGACTCCAAGGGTAACAGAAACAGAGGTTCGGACTCTGAGTGTAACTGTCAGAAGCATAAAATCGGTCATTGCCAAAGAAAAATCATACGTTCGACTGTTTGATTTTTATGCCGACTCCCTATCTGTTAAATTAACCAATGCAGCTTCTGATATATCTTTTAAAGAGACTAAAAGCAAGGCAGCCATGCTCTCCATCCAGGCAACAGATTCAAGAATAAATTTTGACAATGTACATGTGAATAATATTGATATACAGATTAGTAAGACAAGAATAAACGGATGGGGAAATTCGACAGAATGCCTTTCCGGTACGCTAAAAGATCATTCTTTTCTTTCGTTGGTAAAAATCAGAAAGATCAATCTTGAAACGGATTCGACCAGTACCTATCAATTAGACAAATAGAAAACAAAACAGAAACTCAAACGAAGTGGTTGGATGGCTCAACAGCACATTCAACCATTTTGTCGTTGAAAATAACTATTCCATCGAAAAAAAGGCTTAAGCGAATTCATTTTTGTAACTTGTAATCGATTAAACGATTAAACCAATTGGAATAAAACGAGTCATAACATTCGTGAATTAAACCTCAGCATAAAATACACGCTTCAATCAGGTTTGTTTTATGCTGGCATACGAACACCGAAATAACCAAACTTTTGAATGAAGATAACGATTGAGAACCTAACCAAAATCTATCCCAACGGCAACCATGCTCTAAAAGGGCTTAACCTGGAAATTAATACCGGAATGTTTGGTTTACTTGGTCCTAACGGAGCAGGCAAATCGAGTCTGATGCGAATTTTGGTAACCCTAATGGAACCCTCTTCAGGAATTGTTAAAATGAATGGATACGATCTGAGTAAAGACCGTGAGCAAATTCGTTCCATGTTGGGCTATCTGCCTCAGGATTTTCGTTTCTTCTCGCATCTGAAAACCTACGAATTTCTGGATTATGCAGCTCGTCTGGCCGGAATGAAAAACAGCAAAGAACGAAAACTAGCCGTCGATAAAATGCTTGAAGAAGTAGGTCTTTTTGAAGCACGCGACCGCAAAGCCAACAACCTTTCGGGAGGTATGAAACGTCGGTTGGGTATTGCCCAGGCACTGATCAACAACCCCAAAATTATCATTGTTGATGAACCAACCACAGGTCTCGATCCGGAAGAACGTATCCGTTTCCGTAACCTGCTGTCGACCATTTCAACTCAAGATGTAATCATTATCCTGTCGACCCATATTGTGGGCGACATTTCCAGTTCGTGTACCGATATGGCTTTACTGAATCAGGGAGGACTGGCCTTTACCGGTTCGCCTGATGAATTGGTAGCTAAAGCAGAAGGAAAAGTCTGGCTGATTCAGGCTACCGAAGCGGAGTACCTTGAAATCAACGAAAAATATCCGGTTATATCGAATGTTCCAACCAGCGAAGGATGGGAAATACAGATAGTTGCCGACGCTATCGAAAAATACAACGGACACAACATTGCCCCGAACCTTGAACATGCCTATGTGTATTTCATGGAAAACAACTTAAATCAATGGACAGCCATTTAAGTATTTACGATTAAGCTATGTACTATTTACAGTACCTAAATAATCAACTTAAACGACTCAAAACAGATATAATGAAACGAGCCATGAGAGATTGCCACACACAGGAGAATGTTTGTAATGGCGAGTTCCATCTGGCAATTAAAAAACAAATTATAAACAGATGAAATAGTAAATCGTAAAATCGTAAATACTAAAGATGATTTCCATTCATAACATTAATTCCATTGCCAAGTACGAGATAACAACGCTTTTACGGAGTTGGTTCTTCCGCATTTTTGCTCTGTTGGCTATCGTTATTCTGTTCTTCTTCAACATGGGAACGCTAGTGATGAACAATGGGTTTAACTGGGATATGATCGCAATTCCCTCGTCAATTCCCTATGTTAACCTTTTATTACTGAATACCGTTCAGGCAATCATCGCCATATTTCTGGCATCCGACTTCCTGAAACGCGATAAGAAACTGGACACTACCGATGTTATTTACATCCGTTCCATGTCGAACGGTGAATATGTCGCCGGAAAAACCATTGGGAACATCGTTGTTTTTATTCTCCTGAACCTGATTGTGCTGTCAGAGGCTCTGATTTTCAACCTGATTGCCGACAATGTAGCCGTTAACTGGATGGCCTATCTGGAATATTTCCTGATCATCAGTTTACCAACCTTGATTTTTATTCTTGGCCTCTCATTTTTTGTCATGAGTATCCTGAAAAATCAGGCCATCACCTTCATCTTGTTGCTTGGTTATGTTGCTGTTACTATTTTCTATCTCAATACAAAGTACTATTACCTGTTCGACTACATGGCCTACAGCATGCCATTACTGAATTCCGATTTTATTGGATTTGGAAACATTAATGCCATACTCATCCACCGTGGAATGTATGCCTGCTTTGGTATTGCATTTATTTTTCTCACGGTTTCACTACTAAAACGGTTACCTCAAAGTCCGTATAGCAACAAGGTTACCCTGATCCCTGCAATCGTATTTTTTGTTGCCGGACTTGGATTGGGGAAAATGCACGTTTCCTCATTTATACAAAATCAGGAGTTACGCGCGAGCATGAAGTCATTAAATGATGCGAACCAGAGTGTATTACGTTTAAAAGTCGAAAGCTACCAGCTGGATGTTAATCACCAAGGCAATAAAATAGATGTTACTGCAAAACTGAAAGTTGTAAACCCGCATAAGGAAGCAATCGATCATTTTGTTTTCAGCCTGAACCCCGGGTTTAAAGTCAGCAAAGTCAGTTTCAACGGACACGATGCCAATACCAGGCAAGAAGTTCACCTGATTGAATTTTCAGGAACAAAACTTGAACCCAGCGAATCTGCCGATCTTGAATTTGTATATAGCGGAAGCCCGAACGAAGCCGAAAGTTTTCTGGAAATTGATGACAAAACACTTCAGGAACCATTCAAAGTCAATATGTTTCAGATTGATAAACGTTCGGCTATTGTTTCCCCCGATTTTGTTTTGCTTACCCGCGAAAGCAACTGGTATCCGATAGCCGGAACAGGCTTCGGAAAACACAGCAAACAATGGATTCAAAAACAATTCAGCAGTTTTGATGTCAATGTAAGTACCAAGCCCGGACTGATGGCTGTTTCGCAGGGAAAAGTTGAAGGCGAGAACGGAAAATTCCATTTCAAAAACCGAAAAGACCTGCCTCAAATCTCGTTGGTTATTGGCAACTACACTCAAAAAACCACGAAAATTGATGGACTCGATTATAACTTATACTATCATAAAAATCATGATTTCTTTTCCAAATTTTTGGAACCTATCAAAGACACGATTCCTACTCTTATTGGTGAAGCTCTAAAGGATTATGAACGGAGCATTGATATGTATTATCCTTTTGATCGTGTCACACTGATTGAAGTTCCTGCTCAGTTCTATTCTTACCCAAGAACATTAATGGGTGAACGTGAACAAATTCAACCTGAAACAATTTTGTTCCCGGAAAAAGGACTACAAGTCGAAGATGCCAATATGGAAGGATCGGTTAAACGCATGGAACGCTGGGGACGCGGTGAGAATAACACCACTCCGGAAGAAAAGAAAGTACGGGCTTTCAGTAATTTCCTTTCCCTTTTTACACAGGCTTCCGGCCGTGCTGATTTCAATCGAAGTAAAGGTGAAGTTCAGGTAAAAGAAAAAACCAATCCATTATACTTTTATCCGTTGTTCTACAACTACGCTTATTTCATACAATCAGACCAATGGCCAATCACCGATCGCATTTTTGAGGCATACCTTAAAAAATCGAGCGGCCAATCCGGCGCTATGGGATTCATGCGCGATATGCAGGGAATGACCGAAAATGAACAAGCCAATCTGGCATTGCTCGACCATTCGTTCTCCGAATTACTTGATGACCCGGAAAGAATACAGATCATCGACAATGTGATCCAACTCAAAGGACAAACCCTTTTCTCAATCATCAAACGTAAGACCGGAGATGAGGCATTTGACGATTTCATGTTTAACTTCCTGAAAAGCATCCGGTTTAGTTCTACTACCATCGAAGATTTTAATGAGCGTATTAAGCAACAATTCAATACCGATTTACTCCCCTTCATGGAGAAATGGTTCACCAGCAAGGAATTGCCCGGATATTTGATTGGAGAAGTAAGAGGCGTAAGTGTTCTTGACGGCGACCGTCAAAAAACCATGATTAAATTTAAGATTACCAATACGGAGCAGGTAGAAGGAATTGTGAAAGTGCAATTCAGACTTGGTGAAGGTGGCGGACCAGGACGCGAACGTTTCAACGGCGGTGGATCTAACAGTGAAACCATCGAAAAAATCTTACATCTGGAAGGGTTGCAAACCAAAGAAGTAAGTTATTTACTCGATGGAACTCCACGTAACATTACCATTAATACACTTACCTCAAAAAACATCCCGGCCGAACTCCGACTGCCACTCGACAATATTGAACAGGAATCAAAAGAAGTTCCTTTTGAAGGCGAAATGATTTCGGATACGCCGGTACGATTAGCCGAAGATGGCGAATTTATCTGCGATGACGAAGACCCAGGCTTCCGTTTTACCCATTCTGAAGACCAAAGTATTTTGCAAAAATTACTTCTGGACGAAGACCAAAGTAAAGACCGATACATCGGATTTAATACCTGGAGAGCCCCACGAACCTGGAGATCAACGACCAACAGTAATTTTTTCGGAAAATATATCCGATCAGCCCATTATATTAAATCCGGAAACGGAAACAAAAAGGCAATCTGGAATGTCCCCATTCATGGAGAAGGAACTTATGAGGTATTCAGCTACATTACCAAAGCCAACCGCCGGGGTGGTGGTCCTCGTGGAGGAGGAAATCAGGAAGCAGCCGGGGAATACATTTATACCGTTCACCACAGTTCTGAAAAAGAAGAAGTGGTAATCGACCTCAAAACAATAGACAGTGGATGGAATAGCCTGGGTACGTTCTACTTTACCGGTGACACCGCTAAGATTGAACTAAGTAATAAATCGGTTGCACAGGTAGTTGTTGCCGACGCTGTAAAACTGGTAAAACAGTAAAAAGCAAAATCGCTATAAATCTCTCCTGAGGGAGACTTTTTAAATAGAAAGTTCAGAAAAAATAACTTATAATTCTTGACTATGTTACAAAATAAAATCAACGCATCTCGTTTCTTCTCTCCGATCCCAGGGAGGAGCTGTGGGAGGCTTATCCGACGTGGGCTTTTACTGTTCATTTTTTGTCAACTTCTGGCACCGGTTTATGCCCAGCAAATACTGACACTTGAAAGTGCAATGGAGATTGCTAATTCGAATAGCCCCGATATACGCCGATCGTTGCTCAACCTCGAAAATTCGGAACAATCATTAAAGGCTCAAAAAGCCTCCCTGAAATCGAATTTTTCGTTGGGAGTCACACCGTTTAGCTTTAACCAAACCCGCTCGTTCGATAACTTCAATGCCAAATGGTTCACAAGCAAAACCACCCAATCCTTAGGTACATTCACCGTGTCGCAACCCATTTTACCAACCGATGGAACCATCAGTCTGGTAAACCAGTTCGGCTGGCAGGACAAATCGAGCATACAGGGCGACAACAGCACCAACAACAAAACATTTACCAACTACCTTTCACTCAGCATCGACCAGCCCATATTTACTTATAACCGAACAAAACTTCAGCTGAAAGAACTTGAGCTAAACCTCGAAAATGCCCAGCTTAACTATGCCATGCAACGGCTGAGCATGGAAAAACAGGTAACCCAAATGTTTTACAGCGTTTATCTGGCTCAGATGAACCTTTCTATTAGCAAAGACGAATTCAACAACACACAAAAAAGCTTCGAGATTACCCAGAACAAAGTAACCGCCGGGATTGCCGCCAAAGAAGAGCTTTACCAAGCCGAACTCAACTTTGCTTCAGCAAAATCATCATTCGAAAACGCCCAAGTTAATCTGGATAATCTCAAAGACCAGTTTAAACAATACATTGGACTCGATATTCTTGAAGACATCACCGTAATGGCCAACATCGAGCTTAGTGCCGTGACCATTGACCAGAAAAAAGCCATGGATTCAGGGCTAAGCACCCGTATGGAATTGCGTCAAAGAGCCATTAGCATCGAAAGTTCACTATTCGACATGATTAAGACAAAATCGCTCAACGAGTTTAAAGGAAGCATAGGCCTGTCGCTGGGTATCTCGGGCGATAACGAAAAAATCAGGAACATATACGACAACCCAACCAACAACCCCAAAGTAGCGGTTTCATTCAATATACCACTGTACGACTGGGGCGAGAAAAAAGCTAGAATAAAAGCTCAGGAAGCCATGATTGATATCCAGAACCTGAATGAAGTAGAGCAGAAAAAACAAATCATGATCGACATAAGAAGGGTCTGCAGAAACATACAGAACCTTGTCAACCAAATAGATATTGCTCGTCAAAATGAAAAAAATGCGCAATTGACCTATGAGATAAACCTCGAACGGTACTCGAACGGAGACCTAACCAGCATGGATCTGAACTTGTACCAGACTCAGCTTTCGCAAAAGAAAATGGCATATGCCCAGGCACTGATCGACTATAAAAATGAACTGCTGAACCTGAAAATTCAGTCGCTTTACGATTTCGAGAAAAACCAGGCTGTTGTTCCTGAAAATATTATCCAGAAGAAAAAATAAAAATAAACGTATATGAAATCCTTTAACAAAACCATCGCTTTGCTTGCCCTGATCGGAGCAACTACCGCCTGTAACAATCGACAGACCAATACCGCTACAGAATTGGCGGTTCCGGTTTCGGTTTCAGAACTAAAACCCAAGTCGATCGAAAAAATAATCAATACCACCGGAACGCTAAATGCCACCAAGAAGACAACATTAAGCACCGAAACCGCTGGGAAATACAAATTAATGAACAATCCCAGAACGCACCGTCCTTTTGCTTTGGGCGATATGGTGGAAAACGGGCAGGTCATTATTCAGCTTGAAGATGAAGAATACGAAAATGGAATCAGCTTCGATAGTAAAAAGTTAAACCTTGAAATTACCGAGCAAACCATGAAAAAGCAACAATCGCTTTTCGAAAAAGGTGGCGTAACGCAGCTCGATTACCGGAACTCCGAAGTCAACTACACCAATGCCAAATACAGTTTCGAAAATGCCAAACTACAACTGGCCAAGCTAAAAGTACACGCCCCATTCAAGGGCGTAATTACTGATCTGCCAACCTTTACAAATGGCACCCTGGTAAATTCAGGAACGGCAGTCGTTAGCATGATGGATTACAATACAATGACCCTTGAAGTAAACCTTCCGGAAAAATACATCAATGATGTCGCTATTGATCAGGTTGTCCGAATCATGAACTATACCTTGCCTAACGATACCTTAATTGGAAGTGTCAAAGAATTATCGCCAGCCATCAGCACCACAACCCGAACTTTTGAAGGTGTTGTACAAGTTTCCAATCCAGAGCTAAAACTGCGTCCGGGAATGTTTGCAAAAGCCGATATTGTTCTGGCCCGTAAGGATAGCGTAATTGTAATTCCAAAAGATGTGATTATCTCCGGACAACGCGGCAAAACAGTTTTCATTGTTGATAATGGAACCGCCAATGAAAAACACATCTCTATCGGATATGAAACCCAACATGAGGCTGAAATCACTTCCGGATTACAAAAAAACGACCGACTGGTTATCAAAGGCTTCGAAACATTAAAAAACCGTTCGAAAGTTAAAATCGTCAAATAATGAAGAAATTAACACAATTTGCGGTCAACTACCCGGTTACCATCCTGATGGGTGTGCTTGCCATTGTTCTGCTGGGATACATATCCTTCGACAAGTTGGGCATCGACCTTTTCCCGGAGATAAACAACCCCCGATTGTTTATCGAGCTGACCTCCGGAGAGCGACCTCCGGAAGAAATGGAAAAACAATTCGTGAAAAGCCTCGAATCGCTGGCAATCCGGCAATCCGGCGTAGTTCAGGTTTCATCGATTTCGAAGGTAGGAACCGCACAAATAACCGTCGAATATTCCTGGAACAAGGATATGGACGAAGCTTTTCTCGACCTTCAAAAGGCTGCCAGTGCCTATGCACAGAACCAGAGCCTCGACAAAATTGACATTACCCAACACGATCCGAATACGACACCAATAATGGTCGTGGGTCTTTCGCACAAGAGCATTACCGATATGAATGAACTCCGCAAAGTAGCCGAGAACTACATTCGAAACGAATTGGTAAGGCTCGAAGGAGTAGCCGACGTGGAAGTGTCCGGATCTGAAACCAATGAAGTTCTGATACAAACCGACCCTTACATGCTGGATGCTTTCGGATTGACACTCGATGGACTGACCACCAAAATTCAGAATTTCAACCAAAGTATTTCCGGTGGATCAATCACCGAAATGGGACTAAAATATGTAGTAAAAGGCGTTAGCCTGTTAACCGAAATAAGCGACTTTGAGAATGTCATTGTCGGATACAATGCGGTTAGCAATAACACGAATGCCGAAAAAACTCCGATCTTTCTGCGCGAAGTTGCCAAAGTCAGCTTTGCCAACAAAGACCCTGAAAATATTGTACGCATGAACGGCGTTCGTTGTCTGGGTTTATCGATTTACAAGGAAACAAGCTTTAATACCGTAAAAGCAGTAGCCGAAATTTCGAAAACTCTGGCGAATATGGAAAAAGCCTTACCCGGATACAAACTAACCGTTATTTCCAACCAGGGTACTTTTATCAGTAATGCCATTAAAGAAGTTGAAAATACATCCATGATTGGGATGGCTCTTGCCATTTTCGTGGTTTTTCTTTTTCTGCGACGAATCGGAACGACCATGCTTATCAGCATTTCCATGCCGGTTTCAATTATTGCAACCTTCAACCTGATGTACTTCAACGGACTTAGTCTGAATGTCATGACCTTAGGCGGGTTGGCTCTTGGTGCCGGAATGTTGGTCGACAACGCCATTGTGGTTATGGAAAATATCTTCCGGCTTCGGGAAACAGGGATGTCTGTCAAAGAGGCGGCCATACAGGGAACTTCGCAGGTTAGCGGGGCAATCACCTCGTCAACCATTACCACGGTTATTGTATTTTTGCCTATTGTTTATCTGCATGGTGCTTCTGGTGCTCTTTTCCGCGATCAGGCCTGGACAATTACCTTTGCCTTATTCTCCTCGCTGGTTGCAGCAATCTTGCTAATCCCGATGCTGTACAACTACTTTTTCAAAAACAGCAAAAAAACGGGTACCGCAAAATCGGTTCAGGTTAAAGGATATGGCCGGTTCTTAGGACACTTACTCAAATACCGATGGGTAGTAATCATCTGTGCGATTGCCTTACTTGCTTCTTCGGTACTGCTGATTCCTTATATTGGCACCGAATTTATGCCGAAATCAGAAACCCGCCAATTTACACTTGAAGTAAAAATGCAGGAAGGAACACGACTTACCCAAACCGATGCCGCTGTTGGAAATCTGGAAACCATTATCCGCGAAGTTTTAGGCGATCATCTGGAAACTATTTACAGTCAGGTAGGCCCGTCAACAGGACTGCTTAGCTCCGAAGATGCACTTTTTGAAGGTGAAAATACAGCAAACATTAAAGTTATACTGAAACCGGACAGCAAATTCGGTTCAACCGCTGCAATTCAGGTTATTTCGCAATCTTTAGGCGAAATGCCTGATCTGAAACTAAAATTTGTTGAAGATCAAACTGCATTAGGCGGAATAATGGGAACTGATGAAGCCCCACTAGTGATTGAAATTCAGGGCGAAGATCTGAAGGTCATCGAGGATTTATCGAAACAAGTGAAAGCAGCAGTTCAGAAAATTCCTGAACTATACAGTCTCGAAGCCTCAATGGAAGGCGGTTCTCCGGAAGTTGAAGTTATGGTTGACCGTTTACGTGCCGGAATTTTTAACATGAGTGTATCGAGTATCGTTTCACAAATTCAGTATCAGTTAACCGGAAAAACAGTCGGAACCATTGATAAAGGCGGCGAAACACAGAATATAACTATCCGGATGCCCGAAAAAGGGCTGTCGGATTTAGCCGATATGGAAATCAAAAACGGGACCTCTGTGGTACACGTTAACGAGGTTGCAACCATTGTTGAAGGCCAATCGCCTAAAGAAATCTACCGCAGAAATCAAGTCCGTATTGGAAAAATTACGGGATACATGGATAAAAATATTGCGCTCGACAAAATGGTGAAGAAAGTAAACCAGGCTATTTCCGAGATTCCAATACCAACCGATTATAAAGTTAAGATAACCGGAGAAGAGGAAAAACGAAAAGAATCAATGGATGCGCTCAGCTTTGCACTGATGTTGTCGATTATTCTGGTATTTATGGTGCTGGCAGCCGAATTCGAGTCCCTGCTTCATCCGTTCACCATCCTGACGACCATTCCATTTGCCATTGCGGGTTCAATACTGATCTTCTTTGTTCTGGGGAAAACCCTGAATATCATGGCAGTCATTGGAATCATCATGCTGGTAGGTATAGCGGTGAACAACTCCATTCTGCTGGTTGATCGTATTCTGCAAATTCAGCGATCCGGCGTTTCACGCATTGAAGCGATTAAACAAGCCGGGCAACAGCGAATCCGACCGATTTTCATGACCAAGCTGACCACTATTCTGGCCATGCTCCCGTTAACATTCGGATTTGGTGAAAGCACCTCTTTACGGGCTCCGATGGCTCTGGCTGTAATCGGTGGATTGATAACCTCAACGATTATGTCGCTGATTGTGATCCCATGCGTATTCGATGTTTTGGACGGTATGAAAGACTGGTTCCGAAGCAAAAGAAAATATGCAAAAGAAGATCCGGAGATTGTGGAAGATATTTGATCGTATTTAATGTAGTTGCAAAATTAACTCATTCATTTTCTAATGAAATTCATCATACAGCGAAAAGTTTTGATCAGTATGCTGTTTTTAGGACTGACCGTATTGGGTTACATCTCCTATAAACAGTTACCGGTTGAATTGTTGCCCAATGCCGAACTCCCGTTTCTTTATGTTCAAGCCAATTCAGTAACAGAAATGGCTCCTGAGCACATGGAAAATCAGGTGGTTATTCCCATTGAAGGAGCCATTGGAACTCTCGAAGGCATTGAATCCATTGAGTCGAACATCAACTCGAAACAGAGTTCTATTGTTGTTTATTACCAGAAAGGGGTCAACTCGAAATATGCTTACCTAAAACTTCAGGAAAAGATCAACGAGATACAATCGTCGTTACCTACAACGGTGAAGGTGAATGTTGCAAAAGTCGACCTAAAGCAAATGAACAGCCAGTTTATGGAGCTACAGGCTCGTGGCGAAGGTGGCATTGACCGTGTTCGAACGATCGTGGAGCAGAGCATTAAACCTGATTTGGGGAACATCGACGGAATTGCTTCAGTTAGTGTGTATGGTGGAAAGGAAAAATCCATACAAATCATTCTGGATACCAAAGCCTGCGAGGCATACAAAATTTCTCCCGCGAAAATACGCTCGTTGCTTACACAAAACACCGGTTCACGCTCCTATGTAGGCAACCTAAAAGACAAATCCAAACAATCTTTTGTGTATGTGACGGCCGAATATACCAAGGTAGAAGACCTGGAAAATCTGGTCGTGGGAACCGGCCCTATTCTGCTGAAAGATGTGGCTGAAGTTCGCTTTGGCGTAAAAGAAGAAACTTCGTATAGCCGGGTAAATGGGAAAGATGCCGTAACCATCATGCTGGTCAACGATTCGCAGGCCAACCTGATCAAACTCTCGGCGGCAACCCGCAAAGTCGTTGCCGAATTAAACGAGAAAATGAAGACCAAAGAAATCGAGATTGTCGAAACAAGCAACTCGGCCGACCAAATGGAACGGAACATCGACCAAATTATAAATCTGGCTTTAGTCGGCGGAATCATGGCTATTTTCGTGCTTTGGATTTTTCTGAAAAACATCCGCATTGTCTCGTTCATAGCCCTGGCAATTCCAATCTCTATTTTCACATCATTCAACCTGTTCTATGCATTCAACATTTCCCTCAACAGTCTGACCCTCGTTGGAATGGCATTGGCTATCGGGATGTTGCTCGATAACAGTGTGGTTGTTCTTGAAAATATATACCGGCTTGCAGGCAAAGGCTATCCCCCGATGAAAGCAGTTGTGCAGGGAACTACCGAAGTTTGGCGTTCCATCCTGGCATCCACCCTGACTACCGTCACCGTATTTCTGCCCTTTATTTTCTCGAAAAACTACATGATCACCATGATCGGGTATAATGTGGGAATCTCGATCATATCGACCGTTCTGGTCTCGCTGGCCGTTGCCATATTACTCGTTCCAATGGCATCCTATGCCTTACTCAAAAGGCAGGTAGCCAAAAATATTTTCTACGAGAAAGTAACCACCAATTTGAGAATGATTCAGGTTTATCTGGTTTTCCTCAAATCGTGTATGCGCTATCCGGCAGCGACCATTATTGGCGGAATTGCCATTTTCTTCCTTTCCGTCTTTATTTGTATGGCAGTTAGCGTAAATTCCCTTCAGGAAGTTAAGAATACCGAAATTCGGCTGTATGTGACCATGCCTTCAGGCTCATCACTCGAGAACACCGATCAGTCCGTTCAGGAAATTGAAAAGAAACTGGATGATTTAGCCGAGAAACAGGATGTGGTCAGCAAAATAGAAGAAGAACAAGCAACCGTGACCATTAAGCTGAAAGATAAGTTTGAAAAAATTGCCGACCGATCTTTTGCACAGATTAAAACAGACATCACCAACCGCACAAAAGGGATCAAAGCAACATCAATCTCATACACCGAATCTCAGGGAACCAGCAGCTTTAAAGGTGGTAGCCGAAATATGATGGGCAATTTTCAGAAAATGATGGGTATTGGTACCGATGAAGAAAAAATACTGCTCAAAGGTCAGGATTTCAAGAAATTACAAGCCGTTGGCGAAGACCTGAAATATTTTATCGATCAGTTGGAATCTGTCAACAAAGTAAGCCTGAATATTTCGAGCAATCGTCCCGAGGTTCATCTGTATTTCAATCCGCTGCTAATGACCGAATATGACATTACCCTTAGCAATGTTCTATCGGAGCTAAACTCATTCTCAAAAGAAATATCAACCAGCATTCAGTACAAACAAGGTATCGATGAATATGAAATCATCATTACCCAGAAAGATTTGGTCGAAAATAAGGATAAAAAGAAATATCAGAACATGGAAGACCTGAAAACATTGCCGGTTTCAGATGCCTCCGGTGGTGTTCACAATCTTCAGGATTTCACCAAAATCGTTTACTCCAGCGGAATTTCGGGAATTAACCGGGTAAATCAGGAAAAACAAGTTGAACTGAACTACAGCTTTGTAAGTGAAGCCAGCAGTTCTAAAGATCTTTTGACCGCTTATCGCTACGAAATTGACGAACTAATAGCCAACTATAATTTCCCTTCAGGAGTAGCAGCAGAAGTTATTCATGAAGAAACCAATTATTCCGAATTTTACTTTCTGATTGGAGCTGCTATTATCCTGATATTTATGATTATGGCATCGGTATTCGAATCAATAGCTACTCCGTTTGTGCTGCTCTTTTCCATACCTCTGGCCGCCATCGGTTCCTTACTGGCTTTGATCATCACGAATAACAGCTTACTCAATTCCAACACACTAATTGGCTTTTTGATTTTGCTCGGAGTTGTCGTGAATAATGGAATCATTCTGATCGACTATACCAATATTCTGCGCAAGCAAGGCTTCCGTCGTTCCCGGGCATTAATGACAGCCGGACTTTCAAGGGTTCGGCCAATCCTGATTACAGCCATCACCACTATTGTAGGTATGTTTCCGCTGGCTATGGGCAATGCCGAATATGTAAGTGCTATCGGCGCACCATTTGCCATCGTAGTCATCGGAGGATTAGCAATGAGTACCATCCTCACCCTGGTATTTATTCCAACATTCTATTCCGGACTCGAAAATGCCATCGAATGGTTTAAAGGACTACCTCTCCGGATCAAAATCACTCAGTTCTGCCTGATGGCTGGTTCATTTGTATTGATATATCTGAACGTCGATTCCGGCTTATGGCAAATGCTCGATCTCGTTCTGGTTGTAATACTTGTCCCCGGATCAACATGGTTTGTTCTCAACAGTCTGCGAAAGGCAAAAACCAAACTCATTGGTGAGCATGATCCTATTGGCATACGTATTCAGAATCTGGTTAAAATATACGATCGGGAAAGTCAATTCTCCCGCGAATGGGAATCCGGTAAAAAAATACGCCGCAGAGCCGGTCTCGAAAAAGAGTTCCTTACCCTGCGAGAATTCGATTATCTGATCTGGCAATTACCGGTACTTGGATTCCTGATTTACTTCACGTTTATCTATCTCAATTCTGCATTTTGGGCACTCATTCTTTCGGTTGCAATTGCCAGTCTTGCTATGAGCATGTGGAAACCATTTGGTTTTTTACTGAAACATAAAGCCGATAAAACAGGAAAGAAACGACCACTGCGAGTCTATAAACTAGTTCAAACTTTCATTTTCTGGATACTGCCAGCTATCGAATCTTTTATCGTTCTAAAAGAAACTAAGACCATCGGATTAGTTATCGCCTTTGCCGTATTGTGGTATTTGGCCCTAATTATCTCCGTTACGGCCCAACGACTGTACGAAGAAAAAATTAATATCGACCGTATCACCGGCCGATTTGGAACAATGCGCCGTGGTTTATTCCGAATGGTAAAAAGAATACCACTGATCGGCAAACAACATCAGCCATTCAAAGCACTTAACGAAGTTTCGATGGAAATTAGTACCGGAATGTTCGGTCTGCTTGGTCCTAACGGCGCAGGTAAATCAACCATGATGCGAATCATTTGTGGAATTTTGGATCAGAGCTATGGTAAAATCTGGATTAACGGCATCGATACTCAGGAGAAACGGGAAGAACTGCAAGGGCTGATCGGTTATTTACCTCAGGAATTTGGAACCTACGAAAATATGTCGGCCGAAGACTTCCTCGACTATCAGGCTATACTCAAAGGACTTACGGATGCAAAAGAACGTAAAAATCGTATCGAGTACGTGCTGAATGCGGTTCACCTCTGGGAAAAACGTTCTGATAAAATTGGATCTTTCTCCGGAGGTATGAAACAACGTATCGGAATTGCACAAATACTGCTACACTTACCCAAAATCATGGTTGTCGACGAACCGACAGCTGGCCTGGATCCGCGTGAACGCATCCGTTTCCGAAACTTGCTGGTTGAATTGAGCCGCGAACGCATCGTGATATTCTCGACACATATCATCGAAGACATCTCCAGCTCCTGTAATCAGGTTGCTGTGATTAACCGAGGCCAGTTAAAATACCACGGAACTCCAATGGATATGGTACACTTGGCCAAAAACATGGTTTGGCAGTTCGACCTTTCGGTTGCCGAATTCGACCAGATGGAAAACAAACAACTGATTACCCATCACATGCGTCAGGGCGATCAAATCAGGATACGTTTCCTGGCTAAGAAAAAGCCAACCGAAGATGCAATACCGGTTAATCCAATTCTGGAAGATGCCTATTTGTGTTTGATCAAAGATTTAAAATAAAAAATAAAGTACCTGAGTTCCTGAGTACCTAAGCAAAACGCTTTTAAACTAAGGTACTCAGGAACTAAGTTACTCAGGAACTTAAAAACTTTAATACACCGATGAAATCAACGAACAATATCACTAATATTTGGATTCTATTCCGAAAAATGGTGAAATACAATATGAAGGTTATTTTTGGCAACCGGTTCGTCTGGTTTATTGTAGCAGCCATTGCATTCTACTTTTTCATTGCCATAACCAGCATTCTGGATAACAACGTCATTGACGAAGGCTTTGTATATGGTCTGCAAATAACCCCGGGACTTTTGCTCATTTTTTACCCCATGACCTTTGGTATTCAAAACGATCTGGATACCGGAATTTTGGAGATACTCTTTGGAATACCCGATTACCGTTATAAAGTATGGCTGGTTCGCTTAATTTTGGTTTTTGTATTGGTTTCGTTAATGATGCTCGGACTCACGGTGATGAGCTTTTACCTGCTAACACCAGTCAGCATTTTCGAGCTAAGTTTTCAAGTAATGTTTCCAATCTGTTTTCTTGGTTCTATGGCCTTTCTGTTCTCCACGATCATTAAAAACGGAAACGGAACTGCTGTTGTTATGGTTATTATTGGTGTTGCCCTGCTTATCGTATCCGAAATGCTCAATCGCACCATGTGGAACATTTTTCTGAATCCTTTTGAAATTCCAACCCGGCTCAATGAAATGGTTTGGCAGGAAATTACCCTTAAAAACCGAATTTTCCAAGCTATTGGTTCTTTGCTTTTTGTCCTTTACGGGTTATTCAATTTGCAAAAAAGGGAGAAATTCATTTAATTTGGCTTGGGAGATTTAACTATGAAGATAAACAGATTAATCATTGTACTTGCGTTTTTATGCCTGATTTCAGAAACCACAAGCGCCCGGGGGAAAAATACAGACTCGCCATTTTTCTTCGTTCAGTTAGCCGATCCTCAATTGGGATTTTCAGGAAATAAAAACGGAGTTTTTGAAGAAACGGCACCATACGAAAAGGCGGTTGCTGCAATCAACAAACTGGGACCCGACTTTGTCGTGATTACCGGAGATTTAGTAAATGACCGCAAAGACAAAGTCCAGCTATCAACGTTTAAAGAAATCACCGGCAAAATAAATTCGAAGATTCCGGTTTATTATACCCCAGGGAACCACGACATCGGGAATACCCCAACAACCAAAGATATCGATACTTTCATCTCGGAATACGGACATGAAAAGTTCGCCTTTAAACACAACAAAAGTGTGTTCATTGGCTTTAACTCATGTATCATAAAAGCCAATACTCCGGAGATGGAACTAGCCCAATTCGACTGGTTAAAAGAAGAGATTGAGCGAAGTAAAAAAGCAGAACACATCATCCTTTTCTGCCATCACCCTTTTTTTGTAAAAACAGCCGATGAAGCCGAATTATACTTCAACATTCCTGTTGAAATCAGGAATAAATACATCAGCATGTTTGCTGAAAACGGTGTAAATGCCATTTTTGCCGGACATCTGCACAATAACGCAATTGCAAAATACAAAAACATGGATGTAATTACCACCAGCGCAGTAGGTAAACCTCTGGGCGAAGCACCTTCCGGAATTCGTATCGTAAAAGTCTATCCCGATCACATTGAATCAAACTATTACTCCGTAAACGAGATTCCGGAAACAATTACATTTTGAAGAAACAAGTTTGTTCGCTTAGGTTAAGAATTTATTTTTGGTTATTTTGCTGCCGCAAAAATTACCTTTTATCATGTTGAAATTTTTATCCTACCTGCTGACTCCCCTATATTTGCTGACATTCGGCATTTTATTGGTCATTTTCCATCCAATTCAGGTAATAACCCGGTTGATTTGGGGATATCCGGTACGAAAGAAAGTAGTTGATGTATTGAATTATGGACTGCTATATAGTCTGAAATTATTGGGGACAAAAATAACCTTTAAGGGTTTGGAAAAGATTCCGCAAAACCGCCCCCTGATTATCGTGGCAAACCACCAATCAACATTTGATATACCGGCAGTGATTATTGCATTCCGGAAAAATCATCCGAAATTTATTTCAAAAATCGAACTTGGAAAATGGATTCCAAGCATTTCCTATAACCTTCGTCATGGAGGATCGGTGCTGATCGACCGGAAAAATCGTTCACAATCGGTAAAAGATATTTTGATGCTTGGTAAACACATCGAAAAAGAAAATTATGCCGCCTGTATATTCCCCGAAGGAACGCGCAGCAAGGATGGAAAAGTAAAATCATTTATGCCTGCCGGTATCGCTTCGCTGATTAAAACAGCCCCTTCTGCCCTGATTGTTCCATTTGTCATTGATGGAAATTGTGAATTGATGAAATCGGGCTATTATCCCATGACCCTGGGAACCCACCTTAAATTTACGGTACTTGATCCCATTGATCCGAAAGGAATGGATTGTACCGAACTTACCAAAATGGTGGAAGATCTGATTAAAAAAGAATTGGGGCTGTAACCGAATCATTTAAAATCTTTAATCATTTAATCTTGTAATTGTACGTTTTCAAAATACCAGATCATTTCTGTGTAGTTGACCATATAAATTATATATTTGAATAAACTATTCAGAAACATCAATTCCTATGAGAATTATAACGACAATTTACCTCTGTCTTCTATGTCTTGTGATGTCGCCAACAATTACAAATGCTCAGAAGACTACTATTGCTCATAACTTCAAGATTGTTGGTAAAACCAAAATAGACAAATTTCTTGAATCACAAGGATCAAGGTCTGTTGAGTATGATACGATAAGTCCAAATCACTTGATTGTTTCATTTTTTAATTCTCAGGGAAATGTTTATGCCAAAAGACGATATTCGTTTCTTGGGGAAAAGTTCAATATAGAAAAATTGCATACCTATTTTGCAGATAAGAATCTAGTTGCCGATGGTTATGATATTTCATATCGGGAAGATAGCACTATTCGGGAAGAGAATATTTATAATCATGGAGTTATTAGACAGAGAATTACATATGGATCGGGAGGATATAAATATGAGCTTAGCAACTATTCTGCAAAAGGTGTTTTAGATGGTGAATATAAAATTTGGAATCCGAATGGTAGCATTTGTTTAGTGGGTAACTATAAAAATAACCTTAAAGATGGTGAGTTCCAACTTTTCGATAGTTCAGGGACCCTTCTTCGTAAGGGTATTTATAAAGATGGATTCTGCATCTCGGGAAATGCAGTTGTTCCCGATGTTCTATACAGTAAACCCGAGGTGTTCCCCTCTTTTTCCTATAACAATGAAAATTTATTCGATTATATCCTGAAAAAATCTCTGGAAATTAATGAAATCAAATCAATCAAAACACCTAAAAAGTTTAGGTTGTCATTGGTTATTGACTCCTCTGGATATATTAAAAACATTCAGGTGAATCCCAAATTAGAGCGGGCTGAAATGGTTATTCTAAACCAGATTTTTATAAAACTTCCTCCTTTTCGGCCTGCTACTATTGAGAATATTCCGGTGAAAAGTTTACTCGATTTTCCCCTGACAATTAGCAGCGAAGGAATAAAAGAAACCATAAACAATGATGTTTGCCAGTTCCCGACACAATTGCCAACATTCCCTGGTGGAACAAACGCACTCCAGCAATTCATTTCGAACAATCTCAAATATCCCAAGGAAGCTATCGAAACATATTCTCAAGGAAAGGTTTTTGTGCGATTTATCATTAATGAAGAAGGTGCCGTAACTGCTCTTGAGGCCGTTTCTGGTATTAATCAGTATTTGAAGGAAGAAGCATTAAGAGTCGTTCGGTTAATGCCTCGTTGGATTCCTGGCATGAAAGACGGGAAGCCAGTTAAGGTAAATTATACGCTCCCGATTAATTTTAAAATGTAAGGTTTTACCTAAACAGATACAACAAAGGGCAGAAAGAAAATTCTGCCCTTTGTTGTATCTGTTTAGACTTTATCCTTCAGCCCTGTTTTCCGAATTCCTTTCTCCTGTCTCCATTTCCAGACATTCTACTTCTGCTGTACTTTGGCCCAGGTATCTTTTAGTTGAACAGTACGGTTAAATACCAGTTTCCCAGAAGCAGAATCCGAATCAATATTGAAATAGCCCAAACGTTCGAACTGGAAATGATCCAATACTTTGGCATCTTTCACGAATGGCTCAATATAGCATTTGGGCAATACCTGCAACGAATCGTGGTTCATGAATTCTTTGAAGTCGATGTCTTTGTGCCCATCAGGTTCTTCGTCAGAGAACAGACGATCGTACAGACGCACTTCTGCTTCTACATTTTCGGTAGCCGAAACCCAGTGAATCGTCGATTTCACCTTACGTCCGTCGGGTGAGTTTCCTCCGCGTGATGCCGGATCGTAAGTGCAATGTATTTCGGTAATTTCTCCGCTGGCATCCTTAATTACATCAGTACAGGTAATGAAATAAGCATAACGAAGACGAACTTCAGTTCCGGGCGACAGGCGGAAAAATTTCTTGGGTGGTTCTTCCATAAAGTCGTCACGTTCGATGTACAATTCGCGGGTAAATGGCACCAACCGGGTTCCCATTGTTGGATCTTCCGGATTGTTAACTGCTTCCATTTGCTCAACGACTCCTTCCGGACAATTGGTAATTACGACCTTGAGCGGATTCAATACTCCCATTACACGTTGAGCACTTTTGTTCAGGTCTTCGCGGATGCTATATTCCAAAACACCAACATCAATTACGCCATCGGTTTTCGTAACTCCAATGCGTTCGGCAAAATTACGGATCGACTCAGGAGTATAACCTCTGCGACGTAATCCGCAGATGGTGGGCATACGCGGATCGTCCCATCCGGTAACATGTTTGTCTTTTACTAATTCGAGCAATTTACGCTTGCTCATTACGGTATAGTTCAGATTTAATCGGGCAAATTCGATCTGTCGCGGACGATAGTCTGAATCCTTTAGCTGGTCGATAAACCAGTCGTATAACGGGCGGTGAACTTCAAATTCGAGGGTACATACCGAATGGGTGATTCCTTCCCAGTAGTCACATTGTCCATGAGCGAAATCGTACATAGGATAAACGCACCATTTGTCGCCGGTACGGTGATGAGGTGTTTTCATAATCCGATAGATGATCGGATCGCGCATGTGCATATTCGGTGAAGTCATATCAATTTTTGCACGCAGAATCTTTTCGCCTTCATTGTATTCTCCGGCTTTCATGCGCATAAATAAATCGAGGTTTTCTTCTACCGAACGGTTACGGAAAGGACTCTCTGTTCCTGGCCGTGTTGGAGTTCCTTTTTGTGCACTAATGGTTTCAGCATCCTGATCGTCGATATAAGCTTTTCCTTCTTTGATCAACTTGACTGCAAAATCAAAAAGCTTGTCAAAATAATCGGAAGCATAATATTCACGGTCGTCCCAGGTAAATCCCAGCCATTTTACGTCTTCTTTAATGGAGTCGACGTATTCGGTATCTTCTTTCGAAGGGTTGGTATCGTCGAAACGCAAGTTGGTTAACCCATTGTATTTTTGAGCAGTTCCAAAGTTCAGACAAATTGACTTCGCATGACCAATGTGCAGGTATCCATTAGGTTCCGGGGGAAAACGGGTATGCACAATTCCATTATTCTTTCCTGCCTTAATTTCTTCTTCAACAATCTGGTGAATAAAATTATTCGACTTCGCCACATTGTCATTTTCAATGGTATGTTCGCTCATAGGGTTAAATTTTTTATCACTTCTCGTTAATAAAACCAATTGCTAAAAACACATTCAACGATTTACGCTCCTAGTTTGAAGCAAGTTGTTGATGTATAAACTTTTGCGTTCAGCATCACTATAGTCTATTGACAAAAGTATAAAATGATTTCAGCTATCAGATATTTAGTTGTTTGAAAATTGATTTACGAAGCAATAAATTTAATTTTGCTGCGGAACAAAGAAGAACGGGAAACGAAAACCGGAGAACAGGTGACGACTCCAGACTCTAGGCACTCCGAACTCTTAAAACAGTAAGTATGGCGCTGATTGAAATTGAAGGAATGGAATTTTATGCCTTTCATGGGCATTTTGAAGTAGAAAAGGTTGCAGGAAATCGGTTTCTGGTAAACCTGAAAATTGAAACAGACTGTAGCAAAGCCGCGCAGAGTGATTGTCTGGAAGATACACTTGATTATCTGAAAGCTTATTTGGCAGTAAAAGAAGAAATGGCAACTCCGTCCAATCTTTTGGAAAATGTTTGTCAACGGATTATTTCCAGAATAAAAACGGAATTCCCCAACGTTCAAAAAGTATCTGTGAAAGTTTCGAAGATGAACCCACCAATGGGCGGGCAAATCGAAAAGGTAAGCCTGAGCATGGAAGGCTGATCAGATGAATTAAACCGCAATATTACACCAGACCATATAAACCGCACAACAACATCATCATGAATTACTTAAATAGATTTTACAGAACAATTCTGTCAATTGTTTTTCTGACTGTTTTTCAAGTTGGAATGGCTCAGGCTTCTTCGGGTTATTTTGAAGGAAGCAAATCGGATACTCTTCACCTATTTCTTATTGGAAACAGTTTTTCGCAAAATGCAGGTCGTTACCTGCCTCAATTAGCTCAGGAAGGTAATCATCCCCTAGTTATTGGCCGCGCAGAAATTGGAGGATGTACATTAAAGAAACATTGGGAACTGGCTGAGATTGCCGAGAAAAATCCGGATGATCCCAAGGGAAAACCTTATCAAGGCAAATCGTTACGAAAGCTCTTATCAGAACGGAAATGGGATATTGTAACCCTGCAACAGTATTCGCTGCATTCGGGTGATATTAATACATACAGGCCGTACGCCCGAAAATTGTATGATCTTATTAAATCTATTCAACCCAGCGCACGGATCGTTTTGCATCAGACCTGGGCATACCGTTCAGATTCAAAAGATTTCAGTTTGGTAGCTGAAGAAAAGTATGCTAAAAATGCACAGGAAATGTATGATCAGTCGAGAGCTGCTTATCATTCAACTGCATCCGAACTTGATGTAGAAATCATTCCTGTTGGAGATGCGTTCCGAAAAGTTAGCACCAGCAAAAAATGGGGATACAAATCTGACGATAAGTTTGATTTTAGTAATCCGGATTATCCCAATCTGCCCGATCAAACCAATTCATTACATCGTGGATATTTCTGGGATAAGAATAAAAAGATGGGGTTTGATTCACATCATGCCAATGAAGCCGGTTGTTTCCTTGGATCGCTGGTATGGTACTCCTTTTTGTTCGGAGATTCTCCTGAAAAGCTAAAATTTGTACCGAAGGAAGTACCTCTTGATTTTGCTGAATACCTAAAAAAGGTGGCTAAATCGGTTGTGAAATAAGACCTAAGGAACATTGGTGTGCTTTCCATACTCATCAGGAACTATAAAAAAAGCTACTATCCATTGTTCTCCTGGTTTTTCGAAATCTCGGAAACGAAACTTTACAGGAAAATATCGGATAGCAGCTTTGAAAAGAGTATTATTTCGTATCCGGAAGTTTAACTACCGTGGCTTCTTCAGGTGCTTTATTTGGATCAATCATTTGCATCAGTTTTAATCCAAGGAGTCCGTCGATTGCGGTTCCACCACCATTATTTCCGCCACCAATCAATACATCCGGGATCAGCTTCACATTGCCTTTCGAAAGTTCTTCGGTGATCTTGTAACGAGTAAAGTTATCTCCACCCAATGCCTTTACCGCCAAATTATAGGCTTCCGCAGTTGATTTACCAATTGCCAGGATCTTACCTGCTTCAGCAGCACCAGTCAACGAAATTTGTTCAGCCTGAGCCGATGCTTTTAATTTAATAGCTTCGGATTCGGCCTGTGCACGAGCTTTTGTTGCTTCAGCCTCTCCGAATGCACGCATTTTAATGGCTTCGGCTTCAGCACTTACAGCCAATTTTACACTGGTTGCATCTCCTTCCGATTTTTTAACGGTTGCATTAGCTGTACGTTCCGCAATTTCAACACTTTGCTGAGCTTTTACAATGTCTTTCTGCATATCGGCAATGGCAGTTTCCTTTTCCATTCCCTGACGAGTTTCCTGAGCACGTTTTTGAGTATCGTAAGTCACCTTTTGCTCTTCAGCAATCTTACGGTCAGTAAGTGTCTTCATTAACGATTCCGGAGGAACAATATCACCAATCAAAGTATCCACCGCATTCACGTTGTATTCGTCCAATACTTTTTTGATGTGTGCTTTGGCCGATTCCTGACGTTCTTTACGAGTACTCAAAAAGGCAATTACATCGCTATCCTGAGCCGAGTTACGGAAGTAGTTCCCAATTGTGGGTTCCAATACCTGCGATACCAGATTGACCATGTTTCCAAAGCGTGCAATTACTTTAGGTGCTTCAGTCGTAGGAACATGGATAATCTGAGCCACATCAAGATTGAATGGGAATCCGTCTTTTGAACGAACGGTAATGGTCGACAGGTTCTTATCCAGATTGTGCGCTTCACTTCGTGCCGAGGCCCAGTTCAATACCAAATTGGTTGTTGGAACCTGCTCCACTTTCATGATATACTTATTAATCGGATATTTACCAGGTCCAAGTGGCTCAAGCCAAACACCTTTAAACCCTTTTTGAACAATGTTTCCGTGTTTAAATTCAGCTCCTGTTAAGTCATTTCCTTCCTGACCTATGTAAGAAATTACTACCCCCACAAAACCAATCGGGATTTCGGTCATCGGAATTTCTTCGACCTGTACAGCCCATGGGTTTAGATTGTAAGAACCCGCCAAAATAACCTGAGGCTGCAACCCACGATTTCCGCTACTTTTAATGAAGGCATCAAAATCCTGAAAGTTATTGTGACCATCGACCAACTTACCGGCAATCTGACCCGCTTCGATAGGCATACCGTCAAGAGTAGTAACAATTCCAACCATGCTTTCCTGAATACGAATCATATCAGAAATCGAAATCTGAAACAACATGGTATTAATACGATACGAACCCGCAGTAATGTAAACCGTTTGCCGACCTTTCTGACCGCCATTATTCAGGAACTTTTCGGCATCCTGAAAATTGTCGCACTCAGCCCGCTGAGCTAAAATATTCCCAGTTGGAATTTCGGCACCATCTTTGGCCATTACCAACCCAATTTTCCCTTCTGGAATAACTGTGAACAGCTCCATCGTAACATCATATTGCCAAACCCACATTCCAAAGTAAAGTCCTGGAGCAAGAGCTTTGGCCTGAAAACCAGCTTCACCTTTGGTTGCGATAATACGACCATCTGGCAGTTCTTTGTTTTCACCAAACAACACGAATTTTTTAGTGACTAACCCGATTTTATCCTCAGGAACAATGACCATTCCGAACAAAAAACGAAGTATAAATTTGTACAATACCAAACTCAATACTACCGGAATAATCCACCAATACACTAAGTAAGCATTTTCCATGATTGATTGTTTTTAACTGAAATAAGTTTATGTTTTGATTGTTACAAAATAACGCACTTGATCATAAAAGTAACATAAATTGTAGGTAAACTGACGGAATTCACGGTTATTTGTGGTATAGCCTGCGGTGGATTCAAGAATTTACCGTATGAGCAAAACTAATCAATCAGACAGAAGATGATCTTTACCGTTCAGCCAGAAGTTATGCCGGAGAAAAAGAAGTTGAGATTTGTTTTCATCGGTTTGGGTTTATTTCTTTTGACTCCATTTTTCTACTTTCCTCATGATCATCAGTTCTTCTTCTTCGCTTTCGGTAGCTATCCACAGAAAATTATTTTTTGGTGACATTCGCTCCATGTATTCATCCAAATCTTCTTTAGCCAGATCGACTATGATTCCACGGTTTTTCGATTGTACATAGCGGATAAAATCCAGGTGCTGCATGATTGGATAATCGTCGGCCATACCTTGCACCCATTGAATACATTGCACTTCAGGAACACTTAAAATAGCATCAATGTGATTGGCAACTCCGAGTCCATCGACATGAAAAATATTGTGAGTCATGGTTTTCACTTCCTCTTTCAATATTGGCAGGCCGAACTCAATGTAATCTTCCGGAGAAATCATAAACGAGAAATCGGCACTTGGAATATGCAATCGTCCGTTAGGAATCGGTAAGTTCATCCAAGTGCAAGAGGGCATTCCGGCAGCTTTTAGCACACGATCAAAATCATCGTACACATCCAGAAAATGCTCGCTAGCCATATTGAACAACCGTTGTGCATTTCCCCGGTCCATGATCAAATCCATACACAACTTGCTGGTTCCACGCCAGGCAAGTGCACAATCCAATCCGGGATGTAAATCGGGATACCCCACCAGAAATTGATCTCCGCATTTTTGAAGGCCAACTTCGGTCAATTCCATCAGCTTCCGATAAAATATATTTTCTTTTGAGAATTGAATTTTTGACAAATCGGTTTCGTAATCGTTAATATTTTCATGATACCATGAAGTTGTTTCCCCGAATGACATGTCGCCACAATGAAATGCGGCATAAGCATTTGGACCGACATTGGGCATATAAATTGGAAATGTTTCAGCGTTGAATCGCATTCCTTTTATGCTGCGCAAAAACTCATCGGCCTGAAACTCCGAATCGAACCAGCGGTCTTTCATATTAGCATGACGACTGGAGTGGAAAACGTCGTACTCTGCATTATGTCGGTGAAAGCGGATGGGCACTCTATCAAGAATTTCACCCTGAAACCAGGCTTCCACGCGTTCTACACATTTTTTGTAATCGGGTTTTGTCGATAATTCTTCGATTCCCCAAGTAGCATTTGAATTCATATTGTTGATTTATTGGGTTTTATTATTAGACACCAGATTCTGGGAACGTTCCCCTGACACTCAAAAAAATCAAGTAGACTGCCTTTTTATTAGCTTGCAATCGAACACCTGTTGAATGACTGCTTTGCTATTCTCAATTTGCAAAATCAAGGCTTCAATGGCATTGGACGCAAGTTGTTCAATCGGAATTTCAATGGTGGTAAGCGGAGGTTTTGATCCAGCTGACATATTTAGGTTATCGAAGCCCACCACAGCCACCTGCTCAGGAACCAAGATGTCTTTCTGTTCAAGATAATTTAATACACCCATGGCCATGTAGTCCGTTGCAGCCATTATGGCATCTGGTGGATTGTGCTGCTCCATGAAATATCGAGTAGCCTCAAACCCATCGTTTATTTTGAAGTCGCCACTGAAGACAAGTGATTCATCAAACGGCAATTTTTTTTCCTGTAAGGCATTTAAATATCCTTCGTATCGATTGAGCCCCACTTGATAGACATCACTACCTTTGATGTAAGCAATCCGCTTTCTTCCGCTTTCGATCAAGTTGATGGCGGCATCATATGTTCCTTTCCGTTCGTTGGCACATACATACGACAAATCTTCGCCGATCATCATTCCGTCACAGCAAACCACTGGCGTATGGGCGGAAATAGACTTCAATTTTTCTATGACTTTAGGCTGTTTCTGATACGAAAAGTAAATGATTCCGTCGATACTGCGAGCCATTAGATCATCAATACGTTTCATCTCTGTTTTACCGAGCGGATCGGTGATACAAATATAATTCAGGTAACCCTTTGTTCCCGCAATACGATCAACAACCCGGTACCAATCCCCAAAAAACGGATTTGACAAATCCGGGAAAAGTATTCCAATGGAATAGGAGCGATTGGTGCGCATTCCTTTTGCAAAGATGTTTGGACGAAAATCTTGTTCTTCCATCACCTGTTCAATCTTTTTACGGGTTTCGGATTTAACATACCCGTTATTACTGACCACTCTTGAAACAGTCGATTTTGAAACATTTGCGATACGAGCTATATCTTTGATATTGGCCATTGTGAGAATTATTTTGCATTGTGGGAACGATTCCACAATACAATGTTAGATAAAAATGTACATTAATCCATCTTTTTGTAATTTAGACTAATTCAAAATTAAAGTTTATCTTGTATATTTCAACTTACATCCTGATTTACATGACTGTGTAAAACCGAACTAGTCAACCAGACAGAAGATTATCCTTGCCGTTCGGCTCTGAATTATTCCGGAGGAAATGGGTTGGTTAAACTAATGTTGGTGTAAATCAGATCACAAATCCATTGCTAAAAGGTGGCAATTGCATGGCAGCCTGACTAATATTTTAATAATTAGAGCTGATGTTAGTAATTTTCTTAATTATGGATAGAAGAACCGTAATAACTACTTTACTTCTCCTTTCGCTATTTTCATTTTCTTTTCCAATGGGAAAACGGAATGACCCGACAGACAACATTGCTTCAAGGGAAAAAATATATTTGCACATTGATCGGTATAACTATTATTCGGGCGAAACCATTTGGTTTAAAGTTTATCTGGTTGATTCGAAGACTCACCTACAGGAAACGGAAAGTAAAGTGGTTTATGTTGATCTGTTGAATCCTGATCAGATTAAAGTCTCCTCTCGAATTATTAAAATTGACAGGGATAACGGTGCAGGTGATTTCCAGATTCCAGCAGATTTGCAAACTGGCGAATATACTATCAGGGCTTATACCCGTTACATGACCAATTTTGCTCAGGAATGGTTCTTTAGTAAAAAAGTTAAAATCATAACTGCTGATTCTTGGGCAATAGCCAACCGAACCAACAAAACACTCGAACAGTCAAGGTCATATGCAGAACAAGTACCCAACGTACCTAAAACCGCTTTGCAGTTTTTCCCCGAAGGAGGGAATCTTGTTAATGGGATTATCAGTCAAATTGCATTTAAAGCGGTAAGTGCTGATGGAAAGGGGATTGAAGTGAATGGGAGTGTCGTTGATCAATCGGGAAACGAGTTGCAGCAATTCCAAACGAAGAAAACGGGAATGGGTGTGATGGGATTTGTACCTCACAGCGGACAAAATTACAAAGCCCATTATACGTATAAAGGCTATGCGTATGAATGTAATTTCCCGGTTTCAGCCGATAGTGGAGCAATTATACAGGTAATAGACCGGAATAATCACTTTTTAGTGATCATCCAATCATCGTTTACGCATGGTACGAAAGGTTATAGTCTGATTGGCCGCCAGCGGAACAAACTGGTCAGTAGCTCCAAATTGGTAGCAACCAAAAATTGGGCTAAAATTGACATCTCGAAAAATATGATGGAACCAGGAGTTGTGCAATTCACGCTGATTAATGAAAAGGGACAGCCAATTTGTGAACGGCTGGCTTTTGTCGAACCGATTGATCATAAACCTCTTCTGATGTTGGATTCCTTAAAAAATGAATACAACAAGAATGACATCATTCAACTTATTGTTTCACGAGGATTATCGTCAACTCGGGATTCCAAATGGGATATGTCGATTTCAGTAGCCAGTCTTTCAGCATTGGAGAGTCCGGATAATGCGCTAAATATTCAATCGTATTTATGGTTGGCATCGGAACTGAAAGGGGAGATTGAACATCCATCCTACTATCTTTTCTCGCCAGATCCCGAACGAAAAAGAATGCTTGACTTGTTGATGATGATCCAAGGATGGCGCCAGTTTATTATCAATGATACAGTACCTATCCGAAAAGTAAGATACCAGCCTGAAAACGGATTGTGCTTTAGAGGACATATCAAACGCTTCAACGAGAGTGGACGCTCGGCAAAGGCAAAAGTTTCGCTGGTTTCTTCGAATAAGTTGGAAGATGTTTATTACGAAACCACCACCGACGATTCGGGCTATTTTGCATTCGATGATCTCGACTTTGTCGATAGCACTAAAGTTATTATTCAGGTCAAAAAAACGAGCAAAAAAGAGGATATAAAGGATCCATATATAAATTTCGTCATCGTATTAGATTCATTAAACACACCAATAATAAATCAAAAGGAACATGATATATTTGCTGTAGATCATCCCAATAGAATTAATGAAGAAGTGAAAAAGTCGCCTGAAAAAGTCGCAAAAACTGCTTTCCAATTGCAGAAAGGCGATATATTGATTGATGAAGTTTTGGTCACAAAAAAAAAGAAAGTCCCTCATCAGGAAAAACGGACTATGTATCTAGAACCCTCTTATGTCGTAGATTTTAATGAAATTCGTCGGTATGAAGCTTCTCCGAACTTATTGGATATTTTAAAGCAACGTACCCCATCCCAAATATTCAATGAACGATTATCAGTAAATAATGATGATGGAATGCCTCTATTTCTGTTAGATGGAATGCCTGTAAACTCAGATGCTGCATTATCGATACCAACTTCCGAAATTGACTTTGTAGATATTCTGGAACGTTCGAAAACTATTATCTTTGGATCTAGCGGGTCTAAAGGTGTAGTTGCCATTTATACACTTGATGGTTCAAAAATCATAAAGAATTCGAGATCAAAAAATGGAAAATGTATCCTGAATTTTATGCATCAGGGATTTAGCCGTGCTCGTAAATTTTACGAACCGGTTTATCCATTAACTAAATCAACTTCAGAAAAACAGGCTGAATCTTTTACCATTTATTGGAATCCATCAGTAACTCTCGACGATCAAAACAGGATTTCTTTTCACGCCCCGGAAACGGTAGGTACTTACCAGCTAACCCTCGAAGGCATTAATTCGGAAGGAGAAGTCATTCATAATGAAGCAAAATTTGATGTTAAATAATCCGTGTCCTCTGGATATATCTTCTTAATGCGAATCAAGTGTGAAATTGTCAATAATATACACCGCAGCTAATGTTAGTGTAAATCGGATCGCAGATCCATTGCTAAAAGGGGGCAATTGCATGCCAGCCTGAGAAATCAAAAAAGCATTCCAACATGGAATTTGTTAGTTACCATACTAGAAAGCACATAGACGAAATAGTTTTCGGCATCCATATCCTTAAAGTATTTAGTGGAAATAAAAAAGCACCTCAATTTCTTGAAGTGCTTTTTTGAGCGAGAAACGAGACTCGAACTCGCGACCCCGACCTTGGCAAGGTCGTGCTCTACCAACTGAGCTATTCTCGCAATAAATGATGAACTGCTGTTTTTAAAAAAGTACCCGGAGCGGGACTTGAACCCGCACAACCAATGGTCACAAGATTTTAAGTCTTGCGTGTCTACCGATTCCACCATCCGGGCCTCCTTAAAAAGAGCGAGAAACGAGACTCGAACTCGCGACCCCGACCTTGGCAAGGTCGTGCTCTACCAACTGAGCTATTCTCGCAGATTTTGTTGTTCCAAATTTTGTTCGGAACGACGATGCCTTTTTCATTATAAATCCGCAATCTGGTGGTTATTGCGGGTTTCTTTCTATTTGAACGTACTGTTTAGTGCTTCTCAAAACAGCGATGCAAATATATACCTATTTTTTCTTTCTCCAAAAAAAGACAAACGGTTTGCCCAAAAATTAAGGTATTATTTTTTACCCGGGCGATCGAGACCCGTTATTTTCTTAATGTCATTCAATTTATTTAGCGCTTCAAGAGGTGTCAGTTCGTTGATGTCCAAATTCTTAATCTCATCGCGAATCTGTTTTAGAACCGGATCGTCGAGCTGAAAAATACTCATTTGAAACCCTTCCCGTTTCTCGGCCATACCCTCTAATGGCTTGGAAAGTCCTTCTTTTCGGTGCGTATCTTCGAGCTGAAGCAGGATTTCATCGGCACGACGGACAACAGAAGGTGGCATTCCGGCCATTCGGGCCACATGAATACCAAAACTATGATTGCTTCCGCCACGAACCAACTTCCGCAGAAAAATAACCTTATTGTTTACCTCTTTAACGGTTACATTGTAGTTCTTTACCCGGATAAATGATTTTTCCATCTCATTTAACTCATGGTAATGTGTCGCAAACATGGTTTTTGCTTTGGCTTTCGGATGTTCGTGGATATATTCTACAATCGACCATGCGATAGAAATACCATCATAAGTCGAAGTTCCCCGTCCAAGTTCATCAAGCAAAATCAGACTACGATCCGAAATGTTGTTCAAAATACTTGCAGCTTCGGTCATTTCAACCATAAAAGTCGATTCTCCCTGAGAGATATTGTCGGAAGCACCAACTCTGGTGAAAATCTTATCGACATAACCAATTTGCGCGGCCTTGGCAGGAACAAAACTTCCGATTTGGGACATCAGTACAATCAAAGCCGTTTGTCGCAACAATGCTGATTTACCGGCCATATTGGGCCCGGTGATAATGATGACCTGCTGGTCGTACTGATTTAGCACCACATTGTTTGAGATATACGATTCGCCTAAAGGTAACTGATGTTCAATCACCGGATGACGGCCTTCATTAATGTTAATCTCTTTCGAATCGTTCAGTTCCGGTCTGCAATAATTATACTCTACAGCAGTAGTTGCAAATGACAATAAACAATCCAACTGACCAACAATGGCAGCATCAAGCTGAATTGCCTGAATATACTCGGCTAAAGCAATTACCAACTCATTAAACAGACGGAATTCAATAGATAATATTTTTTCTTCCGCACCCAGAATCTTCGATTCATACTCTTTCAGTTCTTCGGTGATGTAGCGTTCAGCACCAACCAAAGTTTGTTTCCGGATCCATTCTGCCGGAACTTTATCTTTGTGTGTGTTCCGGACTTCGATGTAATAGCCAAACACATTGTTAAAGGCAATTTTCAGGCTCGAAATACCGGTTCTTTCAGCTTCGCGTTCCTGCATTTTGGCCAGATAATCTTTCCCGGAAAAAGCAAGTGTCCTTAATTCATCCAGCTCTTCAGAAACTCCTGAAGCAATCACGTGACCTTTATTTAGCAATGTAGGCGGATCAGGATGTATCTCTTTTTCTATTTTTGCCCGAATCGATTCACAAGGGTTTAACTGTTCGGCAAAACGCTGAAGATTTGCGTTGTTTGACTGACTGCACAACTGCTTGATTGGGGCAATAGCCTGAAGTGCATTTTTTAACTGCATTACTTCGCGTGGATTGATTCGTCCAACGGCTACCTTCGAAATAACACGTTCCAGATCGCCAACATCACGAATATGATCTTCCAGATTCTCTTTCAGACTTTCTTCTTTAGTCAGCTGTTCAACCACATTTAACCGGTTGTTTATGGCTGCTATTTCTTTCAAAGGTAAAGCAATCCAGCGCTTTAGTAAACGGGCTCCCATTGGCGAAATAGTTCTATCAATAACCTGAACCAGCGTTTTGGCACCTTCATTTATTGATGAGAAAAGTTCCAGATTCCGAATCGTAAAACGGTCGAGCCACACATATTTATCCTCTTCGATGCGCGACAGGTTAACGATATGTTTGGTCTGATGATGCTGGGTCAGATCGAGGTAATGCAAAATCGCTCCGGAAGCAATAATTCCGTAATTCAGTTCATGAACCCCAAACCCTTTGAGTGACTTGGTTTCAAAGTGTCGCATCAACCGGTCGTTTGCTGCATCTTCGGTATAGACCCAGTCTTCCTGAGAAAAGGTATAAAATTTACCTCCAAATAATGCCGTGAAATCAGCTTCCTTCCCTTTCTGAAACAGAACTTCTTTGGGTTGGAAAGAGTTTAGCAATTTATCGATATATTCAAAAGAACCTTCGGCTGTTAAGAATTCGCCGGTAGAGATATCAAGGAAAGCAATTCCGGCCATTTTTTTATCGAAATGTACTGAAGCCAGGAAGTTATTTTCGCGATGTTCCAGAATATTGTCATTAAATGAAACTCCTGGAGTTACCAATTCGGTAATTCCACGTTTGACAATATTCTTGGTCATTTTCGGATCTTCCAGTTGTTCACAAATGGCAACCCGCTGTCCTGCACGAACCAGTTTGGGAAGATAGGTGTCCAGTGCATGATGAGGAAATCCGGCCAGCTCAACAAAACTGGCAGATCCGTTAGCCCGACGGGTAAGTGTAATACCCAAAATTCCGGCAGCACGAATGGCATCTTCGCCAAAAGTTTCATAAAAGTCGCCTACCCTGAATAACAAAACTGCATCCGGATGTTTTGATTTTACAGCATAATACTGCTTCATCAAAGGTGTTTCAACGTATTTTGGAGTTGTAGTCAATGATCTGAATTTTAGAATGGACAAAGATAAGTTTTAATCGGGATTTATTTTCAAATAGGCATGAGCCAGTCGAAGCGATTGAACTTGATTTTTAAGAAACACCGACAATGATTCATAACTTTCCGAGGCGTGTATTAATATGGTCGAGGCCATTCCAAAAACCGCCGGAAGCTTAATTTTTGAGGTCAGGTAGTAACCGTCCAATACATTTTGAATACCTCCGGAGATAATTAGCTGTGAACATGCCGGATGTGGATTCTCTTTTACGATTTCGTTGATCAAATCGACCATCTGATCGGCTGAATGACCAACAAATGCAAAAGGAAGATTTGCATCAATTCCCGGCTGATTGCCGCGTAACAGTTCCAGTTTCGAAAAATTGGTTCCACCATATGCCCCAAATTCAATAGCTTCGAGAGGAAGTTTAAGCAGTTGCCGCAAACTTTCAGGTCCAAATCCCTGCCCCACCTCTTTCACAATGATTTTTATTTTTAACTGATCGAGTAATTGCTGAATTGTTAGCAAAGGCGGTTGTTTTAAACGGTTTCCCTCAGGCTGAAACCATTCCTGCAATGGATTTACGTGGACAATAAGTCCATCGGCCCGTAATTCCCCAACCAGATCAATTACTGCCTGAGTATTTTTAGAAAACAGAATTTCTTCGATTTGTGCAATTCCAAGATTCGCCCAAAATGGTTGTTCTTCGCCAATCTCATCGCGAAAATCAAAATCGTGCCAATGTGTTTTCCCGAACAATATTTCACGGCACGAGCCCAGCCCCATTCCCATTCCAAATTCACGACAGGCACGGGCAATATTTCGGTTAATACAACGAGCGTCACCGGTTCCTCCGGTTAAGCTTGAAACCCAAATGGGCGTTCGCATTATTTTCCCCAGAAAATTAATGCTTAAATCCAGACTTTCCGGATGAGCCGCAAGCATCGGTTCGTAATTAAACCTACGATCTTGTTCGTCAAGTCTGGTCTGTGAATCAAGAGCTAAATTTAAATGTTCGAGTTTACGATCGTTAGCCATTGCAAAAAATATGAATTTATGCTACACTTCTTTTTTGCCTTTAGCTTTTCTTCCGGGGAATTTCAGGCCTTCCAGCTTCCAGCCAAGCTGTATAAATCAGGCTGGCTAAGTTTTTTGCCGATTCTTCAAGTAGCCGGGTAGTTAACAAGTCGGTTTTCGACCAAAGACTGTTGTAATAAACCTCGTCATATTTATTGCTTGACTGTTCATAGGCACGACTGTCGGCCTGAAGTAGCAATCCAACATACGAGTTATTGGAATACAAATATTTAAAGATAAAAGTTGGTACTTCTTTAATTTTCCGTATTCTGGAAACTTTTAACCGTATTCCTTCAATATGCTGATCGATCATGGTTTCTTCATACCGACGGTGAATTCCTTTTTGTGAGGTTAATTGTCCGTCGTAGTTTGCAGTAATGTGCAATGGCATAAAACCATCGCCAACGTAATGTCCAAGATATGCAGCCGTCAATGCAGCCTTATCCCAGTTTCCCGATTTAAAATTTGCAACTAAAGCTTTATAGGTTGAATCGGTGACCCAGGGCAATGTTCCTTCTTTAATAACTTTAGCTTTCCCATATTTTGAACAGGCAGCCTCAAAGTTTTCTTCGATCCGCTGATTCTGAACAAAATCTTCATAGTTATCAATATCGATGAAGTGTTTTACAAACTCATTTTTATCATCATGTTTACGGCGATCTGCATCAGAAGCATGATCGGCTAATACAGGCAACCATGCTTTTAACCGTTTGATATCATGCGGAAAGAATTCCACACTTGCCGAATTTATTTTTCGGTGAGCCTTTTCTCCCCAACTGCACAAGCCAAAGAGAAGTGCAACGAGCAGCACATAGCGGATCGGAGTATAATTCATAACATTACATTTAATGGATATCAAAGTAAGCAAATCCAATTTATTTCTACCAGAGAAAATTGAACTACTGCTTGTTTTTTCTGGCTTGTTCAACCGGAATTGGGTTTTCTCCTTTAAATGCTACGATAAATGCTTCAGGAAATTTAGTGAGTAGTCGTTTCCGCTCTTCCAATGCCTGTTCAAATTTGTTAAAATCACCGGAAAAGTATTTATAGTACTTCCCTATTTTCTTTTCCTGAACAGACTTTTCTCCATTAAAATTCTCAGCAGAAACTTTGATTGGGCCAGTCGCTGCAAGAAGTTGAACACAGAAATAAACCCGGTCATCGGATGGCGTTTGGTCGACAGTTGTCTGAACTTTAGAAGGTTCAACGATCATTGGTTTATTTTCTTCAACAATCGGACTTGTTTGTTGTGTTGGTTCTGCTTTTTGAATAGTTGGAAGCTTTTCGGTTGATTTGGTGGTTTCCGGAACTGATTTTGAAGCTGTGACTTCAGTGGTTACCGGTTCTGAAATTTGCTGACTTGGGATACTCCTATTGATGTCGGTAATTTTAAATTCCGTTCGTCGGTTGGCCTGATGCTCGGCTTCTGTACAAGGAACTCCATCGGCACATTTGTTCACCAATTGAGTTTCGCCATATCCTTTGGCAGTCATTCTCGATGGATCAATTCCGCAATGAATCAGATAGTTTACGGCAGCTTCGGCACGTTTTTGCGAAAGTTCATTGTTATATTTGGTCGAAGCACGCGAATCGGTATGTGAACCCAGCTCAATCTTAATCTGCGGATTTTCGATCATGAATTTAACCAGTTTATCCAGCACCAATGCGGCATCTGAACGAATATCCGATTTATTCACATCGTAGTACAAGTCTTCCAGAACAAACTGCTTTCCAACAATAATTTTCTCAAGTTTAATCGTCAACGAATTTTCTTCCGATGATTTATCTGCACTGGAATAACTGGCCTTATTTCCCAAATATCCATCAGCAGAAGCAACAAAATCATACCGGGTAGACCCGTTCATTTGAAAACGGAGAACCCCATTCGTGCTTGTTTTCGTCGATTTGTCGTAATCCCCTTTTATAATGTTAATAACTACATTTGAAATGGGTAAGCCTGTTTCCTTATCTACCACATTCACTTTCAGGAATGGGAGGCTTTTGCTCAGGTAAATATCTTCGGTTTGCTGATAACTAAGGTAGTTCTTCAGGATACGAATATTTTTTGCTTCTGAACGCAGATCCTGAAACTCTCCAACAAGCTTATAATTTCGTTGCGGGTTAACGAAAAAGTCAACGATTCCGTTTTTGTCAGCAATAGCAGAACTTTGCACAGAGCCATCTTCCCTTACTAACGACACTTTTGTTCCCGGCACAATATTATCGCTTCCATCTTTGAAACAAATAACCTTTAGCCGAACTTTTGAAACGACAAAAGAATAAATATCATCATCGCCTTTTCCTCCTGGTCGGTTTGACGTAAAATAGCCCGTCATCGTTCCCTTATTGACAATGTATCCGAAATCGTCATGATCGGAATTGATTGGCGTCCCCAGATTTAGTATGACATAACTATCACCTTCTTGTTTTGCTGCATAAATATCAAGTCCACCCAATCCTCCATGTCCATCAGATGAAAAGTAAAGGACCCCATCTTTATCAACAAAAGGGAACATTTCTTTGCCCACGGTATTAATGCTTTCACCCAGATTGACTGGTTTACTCCATCCCCCATTTATTAATACCGATTTATAAATATCGGTACCACCAAATCCTCCGGGCATATCAGAGACAAAATAGAGCGTCTTATTATCAGGAGATAATGCCGGATGTCCAATACTAAAGGTTACACTGTTGTAAGGGAACATACGAATGTTCTGCCATTCCTTTTTACTGTAATCTGCAATGAAGATTTTTAAATTGTTAATCCCCTCCGGAGAATTAGTAACTTTCCCATCCAGAATACTATTCCGGGTGAAAAAAATAGTTTTGAAATCAGAGGTAAAACAAACAGGCCCTTCATTAAGCCGTGAGTTTAATTTGGTCGAAAATGGAGTAACCTTTTTTAATGTCGAACCAGCGGAAATGGGCTCTGAAACATATAAATCGAGAAACGGCTGATTATTTTGTTCATAGTTACTCTTGACCAAAGAATATCCATCTTTTGCTGAAGAATACACAATCCGGTCTTTATAGAAGGCAGGGCACATGTCGCTAAACTTGGAATTTATATCCAGATTTTTCGCAGTGATATTTTCCGCATTCGATTTTATCTCCAATAATTCGTTGATATTCTCAAGTTGAGTTTTTGCCCGTTTATCATTGGGTGATAACGAAGTATACTTCTGAAGCCAAATCTGCGCTTCCCCAATTTTTTCTGTAATTTTCAGTAACTGTGCATATTGGAAAATATCTTCTGCCGAACAATTATCAAGATGAACCAGATGGGAATAGTAAAGACTAGCCTTTTCATGATTCTGCATCTCACGATAACAATAGGCCAATCGCTGAACATATTTCGAATTCTGAGGGTTTTCCTCACTCAACTTTTCATAAATTTCAGCGGCTTTGTTATATGCACTAGAATTGTACCATTGATCAGCAACAGCTTCTGTTCGGGGTTGAGCATAGGAAAGAATGGGGCATAAGAATACCGTCAGTATGATAACTGAGATCAACTTTCTATATAAATCCGCATTTCCCATTTTCAACTCCTTTTTGCTACTAAATCAGAGCATGGTGATATTTTTAAAATCTAAACACCTCGTAAGGCAAACTGTTTCTGTATGGCAGAAATAGTCATTTACTGATCAGCCCCAATATTCAGGGGGTTTGTTTTTCAGCCTTTTGATTCTAAAATATTTAATTTAAATCGCAATAACTGGGCAAAAGTACATCATTATAGATGATTGTACACTATATAAACTACCTGTTTTTATCCTTCGGTTTTCCACAGGTTTTAATGTTAATTATTTATTAAGTTAGATCAGGTCAAAAAATTGTTCAAAAGATATTCCGTACTTTATGACGGTTTTAATCAACAAATAATCGTGATCTATATTCGTCAAAAAATTGCCATGTTTTTCCCCGATAACTTATAATTCTCATTTCTAAGAAGACAAAAGTACCATAAAACAATTGAAATGAAAATAGACAAACAAGCAGATGTGATTCGGCTTTCCTTAATCGATGATCATCCTGTAATTTTTATGGGAATTCGCCTTTCACTCAAACAAACACGAACGCAGGCTATTGAGTTTGCAAATCAATATATTTCTGGCGCAGAAGCCCTGGCTGATTTGGAAAATCTAAATTCGGATGTTGTTCTTATTGACATGTGTTTGCCCGATATTAAAGGGTATGAGCTGGCAAAAAAAATACAGGAAAGGTATCCTACGATTAAGATTGGAATTTTCTCCAGTATAATTGACAAGGAATGCGTTATCAACTCATTTAAGAACGGGATTATGGGCTATCTCCCCAAATCGGCTGGTCCAAACGAACTTCTCGATTTTATTTTAACCATTAACCGGGGAGAACGGTATGTTCGTGGAGTGATTGCTGATATCCTTTTCGAGAATAGTTTCGCAGCCAGCCAACAGTCAATGGTTACCCTTACCAAACGCGAATCAGAAATTCTACAATTGACTCTTGACGGACTTAAGAACAAGTCAATTGCAAGTCAACTAAATATTTCGGAACGGACTGTCGAATTTCACAAACAAAATATTTACTTAAAGCTGGAGGTAACTAACACCATTGAACTGTACAAAGCAGCACAACGATTAAACTTGATTGTAGAGAAGGTTTAATAAAAGGCCTTTACAAAAAAAAGGTGATTGAAGAAAATTCTTCAATCACCTTTTTTTTGTAAATCGGATTCAAAATAAACTAATTTGCCTGAGGTTCACCCCTATTGTCTCCTTTAAAAATATTGGTTTTTCGATCCAGCTTAAATAAGTTGGCATAGCCATATTGTTTTTTTACTCCGTCTTTATTAAAGCCGCCGGTTTTAGAGATATAAAAATAATCTTTCCCCAGGGAAATAAATCCTGTGGCCGCATCGCCACCAGTATTGGTAAAACCATATACTCCTGAAGCTTCATGCAATGTGCCTTTTTTAGCTAACTGCAGTAATAAACCTGTTTCTCCGGAATCTTTCTGCCCACGAATAATACCTTTTGCCGGACTAATTTTTCCATCAATCAGGTAGAGCGGATAATTTGGGTATTGCGGTTTTTTACCTACATACATTGCCATCCAGTAATTATGAGTGTCTTTATCGTATTCAAGATTTTGCACACCATAAGTGGTATTTCCTGTAAACACAAAGTATTTAGCTTCATGCTTTGGGCCTTTGGTATGATAATGTGTTTGATCCAATACATCTTGATTCTCTGGTGTAAAAGAGCTCAGATCGTATTGAAGAATAACCTGATAATCGTTGTCTTTCCGCTCAATGTTTCCATAGATTCCATAGGCAACCATCAGCTTAATTGTATTGCTCTTGCTTCCGGGCACTGTACCAAAAGTTACCCCATCAATACCGCTACACCCATACCGATGTCCCATAGAACCCGGTTTGTTCTCGTATTCACCGGCCTCCAGCGCGTTTGTGTAATCCTTAACAACCTCATCCAGATACATGGTTTTTAGCACATCGCCCTGATTGTGGGGCATATTGGCTTCCGTTATTTTCTTTGCATCAAATACGGCAATGTAAAACGAGTTTTTGTCCTTGTATTCCAACGAACCATAAACTTTCCCATCATAAAATGCCAAATCACCCAGATGACCGGTAAGCCCAACTACAGATCCTAAAACATTTCCACTCATGTCAGTTTTAACCAGCATACTGGTAAAGGAGAAATACATATACTGACGATTATCGTCGATGGTCATTCCCTGCATATGACTGGTTGCCCAAGAACCAGCATAAATATTGGCAGGCAATTTTGTGGGGGTTGACGCCGGATTCTTAGCCCCCACACTTACTATTCCCAAATAAGCAATGAACGCAATGCTCATACAAAACACATGTAGTTTTTTCATTTTTTGATTATTTCGATTGTTTATTTCCGGGCAACCAAAAAAACTGCTGATTCAAATTCAAAATGAAATGAGACGTACCATGCACCCATCAGCTATTAATTCGTCACCCAATTATCGGTTTCCAGCTCATTCAGTTTTATTTTATGGGTTGAATGAATTAAAACTTCTTTGCTTAAACCAGGTAACAGGTCAAAGAAATTATCATCGAACCATACCGGTGGCGTTTGTTTATCAGAAAGTTTTGATTCCGCATTTTTCCAGATCAAACGAACCAAACGGGCATATTTATCGGTTGATATTTTAACTTTTGTTTCCCAGCTTTCGGCTCCTTGTTTCTGATCGAGCATGGTAATTTTAATTTTGGGTTCTTCCCACGATATATTTTTCCAGCCATCAGCAAAGTAGCTAACAACATCTTGCTGAACGCCATTGACCACAACGTTTAGAAAATAATAGGAATTTTTCGGAGAAACTGAACGTTTCGTTTTTTGACGGAAAAACTCATGCGTACAATTTTTATTCTGATTAAAAACAACAGAGTCTTTCCAGAGTACTTCTCCAGATAGATATTGCTGTCCAAAAACAGCTTTATACGTTATTGACTTTGCTGTTTCATTTGCCATTGCAAAACGAATTAAACTGTCTCGTTCAAAAATAATGGGTAGAACTGGCTTACAGGCTCTTTTTGCTGCATAATATGCCGGTTTGGGTTGATAATAGTAATCGATTATCGACCAGTTTGACGTAGGCCAGCAGTCATTATACATCCAACTCATTGTTCCACCGTTATTAGGCCGGTCGTATCTGGCACTTTCATACTCCGCCCGGGTTTGTTCCAGATGAGTCGCCTGACCAAATTTCACATACTCATGTAAGGAATTAATTTTCCCAAAAGTATCACCTGCAATAAACATTGTTTGCTGGTAATGTGGGAGATTGGCATGTCCGCGCTGAATATGAAAAATCCAGGCATCATTGGGCGGCCATAGATTCTGAGGTGCCAAAAAGGATTTTATCATATTTTCATTAGACGGTCCTTGAATACAAAATTCAGAATCGAAAGAACAAGGAGTATTAAAATGGTTACGCCATTGTGCGGGGTTCTGTCCACAATTAAAGAGCGCAAATTTCCAGCTACTGATGTGTGAATTTCCGGAATTGGGTAGATTACCATAATCCTCACGCGACATCGGACTTGATTCAATGTAGGGAACATCTTGTGCATATCGGCCCACCAATCCGCGCAAAATCATGGTGTATAATATCTCATCTTCCTTTACGCGATCCACTTTCCATTTGCCGTTTGCCTTCTTCTCTAAAATATCCGATTGATCATCGGCTTTAATATCTTTCGGATGTTTCCATGAATTTACATCTTCATTGGTTCCGCACCAAAGAACAATGGAAGGATGATTTTTCAGCCTGCTGATCTGAAATTTTGCTTCCGGAATTATTTCATCCATCAGCTTTGTTGCTGGAAATCCTGCACTTGCAAACATAAAATCCTGCCAAACCATTAACCCTAACTCATCGCATATTTCATAAAATAAATCCTTTTCGTAAATGCCACCGCCCCAGATGCGAATCATATTAAAATTTGCTTCTTTCGCTTTCTCCAGATAGAACCGATACTTGTCGGGGCGGATACTTGCCGGCCATATTTCCATGGGTATCCAATTCGAACCTTTGCAAAATATCTGTTCATTATTGATAAGCATCTCGAATGAGTACCCAAGTCCAGCCTCCTTGGTAAATGGATTTTCGTGAACCCGTGTTTCGCGGAGACCAAATTTACCTTTACGCACATCCGTAACGACACCTCCAACAATCAGTTTGGCTTCGTAGTCATAAAGAGGCTGATCGCCATAACCATTGGGCCACCACAATTGTGGCTGCGGAATCGTGTAATATTTATAGGATTTGAAGGTTGAATTTGTCCTTTTATCGATAGTATCACTGATGTTCGAACCATGTCCCTGAATATTAACCTGAATCTCATAACCGGCATCTTTAGCCTGCTTGCTAACTTCAAAATTCATGTCTACTCTTCCTTCGATAAATGGATGCAAGCCAACATCTGTAAACTGGAACTCACTTCCATTCTCGATATAAACATCGCCGGCAAAGCCTATTCCCGGTAACGGTAGAGCCCAGTCCCATCCAAAATTGAATTGAGTTTTTCGCACGAAAGCTCTTCGCTCATTCCACCCCCGAACTTCATCCAAACGTTTTCCACCCATTAATTCATTAATCGATAAAAACCGAACATAAAGCTGATTCTTGTTACTTTTTATAATTTTCCGGATGTCAAAACGATGAGGATAAAATGAATCTTTCATGTCCCCAAGTTTAGTTCCGTTGAGCCAAACTTCCGAGATGCCGTCAGCGAAATCGAATACCAGATCTGCATTTTTTGCAGTATCTATCGTTGCATCAAACTCGAGACGAAACCACCATTCTTTCTCGGTTAACCAATTTGCCTGGCGAGCCAACGTGTCGAATAACAAATCAGGTAATACCTTTTGTTTCATTAACTCGACATTCACATCGCCCGGCGCAACAAAGTTCCGCCATCCATCAGCCGGGTAATCCGGAATCTTAATTACTCCATCTTTTTGAGGATCAATCCCCTTGAACTGCCAGGTGTAATTGGGCTGATTTGAATTTAAAATTGTTTTTTGCGATTTCCATCCTACTTCTGAAAAAACGCTAAAACAGGAAAACAAAAAGAAACTAAACAAAAAAATACATCTTATTTTCATTCTGAAGGTATAAAGGTTGTTATGCACAAAAGGTCAAATGTACTAACTATAAATTTTGCTAGAAACGAAAACAAAACTTACTTTATTCCTTCTCCAAAAAAAAATCCTTCTACAACTGATTGTAGAAGGATTTGTATATTCTGGTTGAGGTCAGTGGCGGATTCGAACCGCCGTACACGGTTTTGCAGACCGCTGCCTAACCACTCGGCCAACCGACCAGAATATGGTTTTCTCCCCGATTTGGGCTGGCAAAGATAACAAAAAAAGATCCCGATTTGCAAAAATTTCTCCGACGGATTAATTTTTAGCAGCAGAAAAAATCAAAAAAAGTCATATTTACAAGGATGATGCTTAGAACCAATACCCAAAATTAGCCGAGAATGTAAGTTTATCGCCCGATCCCGAATAGCCAACAGTCATATCAAGCGGTCCCAGCATCGTTTTTATTGAATAGCGAACTCCGCCACCATATATTGCATTAACTCCATTGCGAAATATCACATCACTATCCTGAAATAAGCCATTTAACAAGAACGACAAATATTGATTCTTTGCAACTTTCGTACGAATACCAAGCAATCCGATGTATGCAAAACGATCGGCTAAATTGACCGCAGCGAGACCGACAAATGGCAGATGATAATTGAAATACTGCGAATAAGGTTCTCCTCCAACCAGAGTTACTCGTGAAAGCGGGTATTCTGCACTAAATAATGCTCGGGCATAACAGTCCAAAAGCAAGGATGTTTTTTCTTCCAACGGAATAACATTCCGAATTTTGAAAAGCCCCACCGGACTTAATTTACTGGTTCGTTTAAAATCGGCGGTTAACGAAAATTCGGCATACATGTTGGTTCCTTTTGTTGGGAAATAAAAGTCATCCATGTTATCAAACGAAAGGTAGGAATAGGCACTGGTCAAAAGCAAATCCATTTTTCCGAAAGGCCCCGAGTCACTGCTTTTTCTAAAGATGTCACCGTGGTAATATTCTTCCTGTAAGCCCAATCCCAGAGTAAACCGATCGTGAAATGGTTGATAAGCATAAATCGCTCCTGAAGTATAGAATATATTTGTTTTCAGCACCTTGTCGCCATGATCGAAAACATTGTAGTTCTGATATTTTCCCTTAAGACTAATTCCAGCAGTTGGAAGATTTGTCCGGTTTGATTCAGCAGTAAAACTCAAACTTGGATTGGCAGATAATTCAACATTCCCCGATAAAAAACCAAATACATTTCGGTAGTTTTTTCGGGTGATATTAATTAGGATTGCTGCAGCATCGGTGGTGTTTGCCTTAAATCCGATGTTTTGTGTAAAGACCTTCCGGGTTGAGATTTTTAGATTAAGAGCTTTCCCATTTTCAGCATCAGCTATACTAAAGTAAATACGGTCAAACCCACCTAATCCGTAAATGCGGTCTATTGCATTTTTGATATCTTCCGATGAATATTTTCCGGGAATTTGCAGATTTAGTGTCTTCCTTAAAAAATCGTTATCCAGGTGATAATTCCCATCAAAGTTTATTTCAGTAATGTTCCATTGATCGGGTTTAATCAGTTCCCGTGATTTTTCACGAGGCTCTAAATGATATTTTTCTTTTAGTTCTTTAAGCTGCGTTCGTACTTTAAAAGTGGCTCGTTCGCCCCGACGAATCAACGAATCTGCTGCAACATTGTTAAAACTAGCCATCGAATAGCCCGTAATATCAGGTTGTATAATCACATTGCAATACGAATTGTTGATGGAGTCTTTTGCCTGATCAAAAAATCCAATCAATTGCCCGATTACGTTATCAAACGATTTCAGCTTATCCCGGTCAAAAAAATCATTTCGAATATCTACTCCGATAATGATATCTGCTCCCATTTTTTTCGCAACATCCGTCGGAAAATTATTCACCAAACCGCCGTCAACCAACAAGCGATCATCCCGCTCTGCCGATTGAAATGCAATGGGAATAGCCATACTGGCAAACATGGCGGTAGGTAAAAACCCATCTTTGATCACCACTTCCTTACCTGTTTCCAGATTGGTTGAAACACATGCAAAAGCGATAGGAAACTGGCTAAAATCGGCATTAGCAGGAACATTTCCGGCGAGGCCGCAAAAAATATTCATGACATTTTGGCCCCGAATCATTCCCTGTGGAAGGCTCGGCTTATTATCGCCGGAGAAAGGCAACGACAAGAAATAGCGTTGTTTTAAAAGCTTGTCGTTTTGAGAAAGGTCGAATCGGGAAACATCATCTGACAAAACAGTCTCCCAATTTAACGACTTTACCAGCGTTTCCAGTTCCGAAGCATTGTATCCAATTGAATAAATGCCCCCCACTAAACTCCCCATGCTGGTTCCAACAATTAAATCAACAGGAATCCCTTCTTCTTCCAAAACTTTCAGCACCCCAATATGAGCAAAACCTTTAGCACCACCACCACTTAGTACCAAGGCAACTTTCGGACGTGTTGTTTTTTTCTCAAGCTCCTGCGTTTGACCGGGGAAGGAAGCAATCAGCATCAGACAAAGAAAAATGATGCTGAGAAACTGTTTGGTTTTGAGTATCGGAATCATAAATCGACTTGATTGTTAATTGATATCTAGCTTCTTTTTAACAAAGTTCATTACACTTCCAACTGTATTTAACTCACTTATATCAGTTTCATATATGTTGATCTGGAAATACGCACCAATGTAATAAACCAGACAAGCAAACTGAAATTCTTCGAAGTCAAAATCTTTGGAAAAAGAAGCATCCATCCTGATTTGTTCTTTGGGTATTCCCATATATCTAAGTATCTGAGAGAACTTTTGCTCTACAATTTGCATATTTAATGTTTCTAAATTAATACTAACTCAAAAATTAATCGATAAGTTTTGAATATTTAACATACCAATCATACATTTTAGAAATTCCTTCCAGAATGGTGGTCTTCGGAATATAATTGAAGTCGCGTTCAAGACTTGTTATATCGGCATACGAATGAGAGCTATAGCTGTCAGATTCCTCAACAGGTTCTTTTATGGCTTTGCATCCGGAAACATCTTCGATTGATGCAATAAATTTCAAAAACCTGATGGAAATACCATTTCCAACATTGTATATTTTATAAGGAACCGATGTTGTTGAAGGAGCATCAACAATCGACGTTAACCCACTAATTGCATCATCGATGTAAATAAGATCAAATGAGGGTTTCCCCTGATTGGTAAGTTTAATCGGGCTCTTATCAATAATCGATTTCATAAAACGAACGGGAGTTGTATCGGGTCTTCCCCATGGTCCATACACCGTAAAAAAACGTATTCCGGTCGTTGGTATTTTATACAAATTACTGTAGCTATGCGCCATGAGTTCATTTGATTTTTTGGAGGCTGCATAAAGACTGGCCGGAGAATCGATTACTTCAGTTTCTTTATACAAAGACTTCTTGTTCATCCCATAAACACAGGCTGAGCTGGCATAAACCAAATGGTTAACCGGATGAATCCGACAGGCTTCCAATACATTGAAAAAACCAATAATATTGGAGTCAATATAAAACTTTGGATTCTCCATGGATGAGCTGTTTCCCGTCTGAGCAGCAAGATGACAGACAACATCAATATGCTCGTTACCAAACAGATCATCAAGAAATTCTTTATTCTGAAGATCCGCTTTAAAAAATCTGAAGTTTGGATATTCTATACTTTGCACGGGCTTTTGTTCCTGAATTAGTTCCTTCGGAATTCCAAGTTCTTTCAGACGGGCGTATTTCAATCGGGCATCTGTTCCGGAATCGATATTATCAATTCCAATAACACGATTTCCTCGTTCTGCATAATACTTCACTGTATGGGAACCGATAAAACCTGCAACACCCGTAATCAGAATTTTCATAGCTATTAATGTTTTGATACACCTATAATAGTGGCGATATAAAGAACTATTTAATTTCAGTTTAACTTCTATAACATCGGTTAAAAAATCAAAATAGTCTCACTCAACAGAGTTCTTTATTTATACTCTCCTATCGACTGTTGATAGTTGGCTAATGCAATTTGATAGTTACACCGGCAATTGGTTAAATTATCATTCGTCGACTGAAAAATTGCCTGAGCTTCAAGCAAGTCGGAAATTCCGATGTTTCCAGAACGATAATTGTCGTCTGTGACTTTCAGGTTTTCCTGAGCTTGTTCTACTGCTTTTTTCGCAAGCTTTATTTGTTCCCGATTTTCCTGAAGCTCATTTTTGGCCCGTTCTATTTGAAGGCTAAGCAATTCAGCTGTTTCGCTTAATTTATTGCGAGCTTTCTCTATCTTGATTTTTTGCTGTTTAATCTTATGTGAGCCTCCCCACCAGTCTGAAATTGGGATGCTCAAATTGACAAAGGCTATTTGATCGGTAAGGTTCGAATGCATCACATCAATATAATCGACCATGCCACCTAAGGCCAGCTTGGGCATCAACTCACCACGAGCCATTTTTAGCTGAAGTTCTTCTGCTTCAATTGATTTATTCAGTAATTGAAATTCATTGCGGTTAGTCACCAATTCGGTTGATGATGTCGTTTCAGGCACAAAAACCGCTTCCTGAGGTTGATCTGACAAGACGAGCAACGAATCAAACGGGATTCCGACATGCTGGCACAAAGCTCTTTTAGTCAGCGATATTCCGTTCAATAATTTCAACCTGTTCGATTGCCATTCGTTTTGTTTGAGTTGAACCTTAAGCAAATCGTTACGCTGGGTCAATCCCGCGTTGTTAAAGTTACTTACATCTTGATTAAGCGTCTCAAGTAATTTACCATAGCTATCCAATGTTTTTAGCTTTTCGTTCAGTGCCAGAATTGTCCAATAAAGCTGATTGGTGAAAACTAGTGCGTCGGTAGTAGTCATTTTTTGTTGCTTACGACTTACCTCTTCGCCAAGTGCTGCCAGTTTATTTCCATTGCTTATTTGGCCGCCTGCATAAATTGGCAGGGCAACCGATAAGCTGGCCATGTTCAGATAGTCGAGGGCATTTATTGGCATCCCCGGGAAATAAGCATATTGCGTGGCATTGGCTATATTCTCTGATTTTCCATCATACACAGGTAAATTCATCTCCGGAATTTTGCCTTTTATCAGGTAATCGCCCGATCGCATGGACATTGCGCTTGCACTTACTTTCGGGAAATAATTGGTAAAGGCATCTTTACGAACTTCTACTGAAGCTTCAACTTCAAATTTGGCTTCGATGATTTTTTTATTGTTTTTAATGGTCAGCCTTTTACATGAATCTAAACTTAAAGTTTGAGCCTCAGCTTGTGCTGTAAATAAAGTGAACGAAACCAAAATGATTGCTAAGGCAGGTTTGTGATGCTGTTTTTTAGGAAGCTTTGGCGGAACGTCAAAAAAACTATTTGGCGATTTTGGTTTGTCGGTGTAAGCCAACGAATAAAGTATAGGTAGAATGTAAAGCGTTAATACCATTGAAATTAACAACCCGAAGCAAATAACTGTACCCACCGGACCCCAAAGCGACGAACGGCTTAAAATCATTGGAATTACTCCGGCTGAAGCTGCGGCCGAGGTCAGGAAGATTGGCCGCATGCGTCGTTTCCCGGCGGCCAGAGCAGCTTCCCGGGTAGGAATTTTACTCTTTTCTTTGAGCTCTCGTGCATAATCGATAAGGATAATTCCATTTCGGACCACCATTCCGCAAAGACTGATAATTCCGATAAATGCAGTCGTACTGAATGGGTAACCCATTAGTGTCAGGCCGATTGCCGTTCCTGGTAGAGATAAAATCATGGTTGACATGATGATGAGCGAAAGCTTGATTTTTTTGAACTGGAACAAGATGATAAAGAATATCAGCACTATGCTTAATCCAAGGGCAATGCTCATAGGAATAAATGTTTCGAACTGACCAGCATAATCGCCACCGTAATCAATAAACGTGCCTTCAGGAAGTTGAAGCTTGCCGATTTGTGGCTGTATTTCAGCTAGGATTGATGAGGCTGCTCTTTCCGATTGGTTATCAACCAGAATAGTCAATGTGCGTATTCCATTGCGACGAACGATAGTTCCTTCAGTCCAGTCGGGAGTGAAAGTGGCAAACGATCGTAACGGATTTCCAGTAAAGCCCACCAGCGAAGTAACATACTGATCGGCCAGTGTATTTATATTTTTGGAACCTTTTGTTTCCTCCGACAGACGTACTTCAACCGGGTAGTCATCTTCCCAAATGGTAGTTAGCGGTAACCCATCGAGTCCAATCATTAGTGAAGTGGAAACCATCGATTTTGAGTATCCCATGCGATTGGCCTTATCACGATCGAGATTCACTTTCAGAATTTGTTGTTTTTGATCCCAATCGTCTCGGGTCCAACCAACAGATTTAGTTTTCTTCAATATTTCGGTTATCTGAGCTTCCACTCTCCGAATGTCTTTTATGGAGTCGGATGAAATACGGATCTCAATTGGAGCTTTGGCTTCTTGCATGGCCAATATTTTAAACTTCACATGAGCATTCGCAAAACCTTCAGAATATTCAGGACTGTAGTCACTTACAATTTCGCGTGTAGCTTCGTTCGAAATGGTGTTGATGAGCAATTGCCCGTAGTTTTGCGATGGCATATTAGGTGCATAAACGGTGTGGAACCGTGGCGAGCTGGTTCCGACAAAACTGGTGACATTGGTTACCCGCTTATCTTTCAGCATCACTTTTTCGAGACTGTCGACCACCAACGCCGTGCTTTCGAGTGACGAGCCTGTTGGCAGATAAACTTCACAGGCAAACTGGTTACGTTCCATTTCAGGAAACATCTGCTGATCGAGGTTTTTGAATAGAACCACGGCAAGTATTACTGAAGCAACCCCAGTAAAAATCACGGTTTTTGAGTGCCTGAATGCCCATTCGAGCGAGGCATCGAACCATTTTTGGAGTATGTCAAGCAAACTCTTTCCTTTTTTTTCTGATTCAGGTTTCTTCAGTCCTTTTTTAATGAAAACAAAATTCAGGTAAGGAACCAGAAGAACTGCAACGAGAACAGAAACTATTAAAGCGATACTAACCACAATAGGCAGTGGTTGCATAAACTCGCCGGCTGTTCCCGGAACCATAAACCCTAGCGGAATATAGGCAGCCATAATGGCCAGAGTTGCTGTAATTATAGGTGTGAGCAATTCTTTGGCGCTTTTTATCGCAGCATGCCAAGGCGAAATCTGATGATCGATTTTTTCAACATGATTGTCAATCACCACAATTGAGTTATCAACGATCATTCCTAAAACAAGAATAAGTCCTGCCAATGAAACGGTATGGAGTTCTACTCCGAAGAAATAGAGAAAACTCAGGGTAATCAGCACGGCGATTGGAACGGTAATTCCAGCAACGGCAGCGACCCGCATAGGAAGCAGTAGCATGGTTACCAGGATTACGGCAATAATGGCAATCAGGAATTCGCGCATAAAATTGGAAACCGACTCTTCAACATATTTGGGTAACTCCGATATTTTCGAAACCGTAATTTCAGCTGAAGTATTTTTTTTAAAACTTTCGATGGCTTTGTCCACATCGGCTCCGTACTCAACAATGTTGTTCCCGTTTTGCATTTCGAGAGAAAGGAGAATGGTTTTTTTCCCATTTTGCTTGATGTAGCTGTCGAGGTCTTCGTAGCGGCGTTCAATAGTAGCAATGTTTTTTAGTCGTACCACATTTCCTTTGGGGTCGGAATATACAATCTCATCAGCCAGATCTTTTTCTGATTCAAAATTGGTCGGAAGATGAACGGACAAGTCGTATTTACCATCTTTTAAAGTTCCGGCATAGTTAATCATGCCATTGGGTAAGTAGGATCCTAACAGCGAAATCGATTTGATGTTATATTCGTTCAACAATTCAGGCTTAACGTTTACATAGATCTGTTCTTTCTGAAGACCGTAATGCTTAACTTTTGAGGTGGCTGGTATCTTACGACATTCGGTTTCGAGCTTTTTTAGCTCTTTTTCAAGTTCTTTATAGCTTTTTGTGTCCGACGATAACGTGATGAGCAATGCCGATGTATCTCCAAAGTCGGAGTTGGCTATCAATGCCATAACTCCAGTAGGAAGGCTCATTTTTAATTCGCTCAATCCGTGCTTTAGTTTCGACCAGAACTGGTCGGCATTCTTCACGTCGTCGTTAAGTTCAACAAAAATGTACATCATCCCCTCCTTCGAAAGAGAATGAGTTTTAGCCTTTTTAACCTCGGAGTATCCAAATATATAATTTTCAACAACAGTGGTAAGTTGAGCTTCAACTTCGGCGGAAGTGGCCCCTGGATATACTCCTATTACAAGTCCTTGACGAATAGTAAATTGAGGAAATTCGTTCCGTGGCATTTTTTTTAGGGCAATAACCCCAATCAGCATAAATATAACAGCAATGAGAATAACAATATTTCGGTTCCGCATAGCGGCCTCAATAAATCCAGTTTTTTTATGGCTCATACTACAGAATAATTTGGCTGTTGTCCGACAATTTTTCTTTTCCTTCAATTACAATAGTCTGATCGGCAGTTAAGCCACTAAGGACTTCTAATCCTGCTGATTGATAGTTGCCAATCTGAATGATTTGTTTCCTCACTCTTTTTTGATCAGGAGCGACGATATAAACGAATGAATTGCCTTCAGCATCTTTTGTTACTGCATTATAAGGCACAACAACCGTTGTTTTTTCTCCGGTTGTATTAAGGATTACATCGCATACCATTCCTGGTTTAATTTCCAGATTGGAGTTGTTCACTTTCATTTTTACTTCATAAGTTCTGGAGAACTGATCGGCCACAACACCCACGCTGGTGATTGTTCCTTCGAAGCTTTTATTGTTGAGCGCCGATATGGTAAAATTCGCACTCATTCCTTTTTTGATTTTCCCGATCTCATTTTCCGGAACAGATATCTTCACCAGAACGGTCTCAATTTTCACCAGTTCGATGGGTGAGAAACTGGAGATCGACGATTGACCAGGTTCCACGTTGCGCCTTCCAACAATTCCGCTGGTAGGTGCATACAAATTGCATTTGTCGAGGCTATTTTTGGAGAGTTCCAATTGCGATTCGGCTTGTTTCAGGTTGGTCTCCATTTCAACCCATTTTACTTCAGAAAGGCTGCCTTTATCGTAAACCTGTTTCAGTCGGTCGTACGCGTCCTTGGCCTGTTTGTAGGTTGCCAGCGACGAATTGTAAATGCTTTGGTTGTCAGCCTTGTTAACCACTGCCAATAATTGGCCTTTACGTACAGCGTCTCCTTCCTGAACCAACACCTGTTCAACTGTTCCAGTACTCTGAAAGGTCAGCGGAATGGTTTGTGCAGCTTCAACGGTTCCGCTGTAGCGCGAACCAGATGAACCAGTTACCGTTTGCACAGGGTGCGTTTTTACCCGAATCGCGGTATTACCGTTTTTGACGGCCTCCTGCTTCTGTTGACAGCTTGCCAACCCAATTAGGATGGCGAATAAAATCAGATTTGTTTTCATTGTTATTATTGTTTAAATGTTTTAGATACTAAACGACCGGTATGTTTATGTGATGAGCAATAGCATACTAAACGACCGGTATGTGGCGGTTGGATTTCTAATGTTTGCAATATGCATTTCGGTAAAATTTATTGCTTTTTTAATAATTTGTAGAATTCCCAGGTTTGTTCTTTGAGCAGTGAAATGGCTTCTTCAGGAGAATTATTTCTAACCATATTACCTGCAAATCCCATGTCAATTGAAAAGAAATTCGTAGCAATTAGGTAAGGGTTGATATCATTTCTAATTTCACCGGTTCGGATGGCATTTTCAAGCACCTTTTTAGTTTTTTCAATTTCGTTGTTGATAAACGTACTTTTCGACTCAGCATAACCAGGATAATGGCGGAATGCATCCGTAAAAAGTGAAATGTAATTGATCGAAGAATAAACCATGGAAGAACCAAAAAGGGTTCTTATCGTTTTCTCAGTATGGGTTATACTTAATTTAATAAATTCATATAAACTGATTGTGTTGGTATCAGCAATAATCTCAGGAATAACGAGATACTTGTCAATCACCGACATGAAAAGTTCCTCCTTATTCTTAAAGTGGTGGTACAATGCTCCTTTGGTAAAACCAATAGCTTTACTGATGTCGCTAATTGAGACTGCTTCGTAACTACGATCTAAAAAAAGCTTGAAAGCTTCGTCGATGATAAATTCTTTTGTGTTATCCATATTTCTACATACTGAACGATCGGTATGCAAATCTACTAACAGTTTCCGGATATCAAAATTATCTGGAATATTTTTTTTCTTTTCGTAAATCTGGATAACATTTTTTTAATACTGATCTTTTTTTGTGAAATCGATATAACTTTTAGGTCTATTAGTTGTTCATCTTCTAGGATTGTTTTTATTGTGGCTTTTTTATGTCAACAGACGAAACAAATTTTGATCGAAAATGAATGTAATGAATAACATTAAACTATAAAAGATGAGCACTTTATCGAATTTAAAATGGCGTTATGCCACCAAGCGGATGAACGGACAAAAGGTACCGGCTGAAAAAATTGAAACTATTCTGGAGGCAATTCAGTTAGCACCGACATCCTTAGGCCTTCAACCTTTTACCGTATTGGTCATTGAAAACCCTGAACTAAAAGCAAAAATAGCTCCGGCAATCTACAACCAACCTCAAATTACCGAAGGCTCACATGTTGTGATATTTGCAGTTTGGAACGAGATTAGCGAAGCTAACATCGACAAGTACCTTAATCACATTGCAACTCTTCGTGGCATTCCGGTTGAATCGCTTGACGGAATGCGAAATATGATTAATGGTAGCATTACTGGAAAAACTCCTGAACAAATACTAGCATGGAATATGAAGCAGGCCTATATTGCACTGGGGACTGGTCTGGTTGCCGCTGCGGAAGAACAGGTTGATGCCACTCCAATGGAAGGTTTTGACCCGGAAGCATTGGATGCTGCTCTTGGATTAACCGGGAAAGGATTACACAGCACCGTGATTATGGCATTAGGCTACCGCGATGCTGAAAAAGATTACCTAAGTTCGGCAGCAAAAGTCAGAAGAGATAAATCAGAACTGTTTATCCGATTGTAATTCAACAGATCTCAAAAAAATGAATGAAGTTTCAGGTTTATTAAAGCCTTCGGAACAAATGCCAATACTATTTGTGGGGCATGGAAGTCCGATGAATGCCATTGAAGACAATAATTTCAATCGTAGCTGGGTTATGTTGGGACAAAATTTGCCCCGACCACAGGCTATTCTGAGTATTTCGGCTCACTGGCTTACCAAAGAGACTCTGGTTACAGCAATGCCTCGTCCCCGAACAATTCACGACTTTGGCGGCTTCCCTGAAGAACTTTTTCGTCAACAATATCCAGCTCCCGGATCTCCTGAAATAGCAGCAGAGATCCGGGAAATGGACACGTCTAATTCGATAAACCTGGATTTAGACTGGGGACTTGATCACGGAACCTGGTCGGTAGTAAAACCCATGTTTCCTCATGCAGATATACCTGTAATACAACTGAGTATCGATTATTCGAAACCACCTCAATTTCATTACGAGCTGGCAAAACAATTGGGTAAACTTCGGAAGCAAGGTGTCCTGATAATGGGTAGCGGAAATATTGTTCACAATCTGAGCGAGCTTCGTGCCGATGAGACCGTTCCCGATTGGGCTAAAGAATTTGATAGTAAAATTGCACAATGGATAGGAACAGGAGATGACGAATCGATTGTTAATTTCCTGAAACTTGGATCTCTTGCTCGACTAGCTCATCCAACGTACGATCATTTTTTGCCCTTGCTCTATATTCTCGGTCTAAAAACGAAAACCGATCTGCCCGAATCTTTCAATGCAGCGTTCCAATTGGGAAGTATTTCCATGCGATCTGTACTCTGGAAATAAAAAGAATTAGTCAAAACTGGCACTCCCCCATGATTTTTCGGATTGAACCGGTTAGGTTAATATGAAATTTGCAAATTCGGGCAATGGGTTCAGCATAAGTTTTTGTTTCTTTGCCTACCGGTTTACTTTAACCTCAAACGCTTGTGTTATGACAAACAATGATATTCTAAAGAAACTACGAGTGGCTCTTAAGCTACGCGACGAAGACATCGTTCTGATCTTAGATCTGGCTAATTTCGAAGTTTCAAAAAGTGAGGTTAATGCCTTGTTCCGTGCCGAGGAACACCCTAACTACAAAGAATGCGGCGACCAGTTTCTTCGTAATTTTCTGAATGGATTGGTTCTCTATATGCGTGGACCCGCAGCCGAAGAACGTAAGCCTTTTTCCAAACAGGAAGTTAAGCCCAACGAAAAACCTAAAATCGCGGTAAAGAAACCGATTGTGGTAAAGAAAAAGAACAGCTGATCCAGCCTAAAATTTTAGATAAAAATCGCGGGTTAGTTCCCGATACTCGGGAGTATAATCAAAATGCTGTTCAAATTCGATCATCAAATTTTCCTCCCGGGTACTGCAATCCGAAATGCTTAGTTCTGCCAGAATCCGGAACTCTGCTTTTTGCGGATTCGGTTTTACCCTGCAAATACGCAAAAGCAACAATTTGCTCTTTGCAGCTAACTGCTGTACTTCATGAAGGCTTTCAAATGGTAATACCAACGCCAGTTTCCCATTTTGATTAAGCAGACTGGCCGCTCCCGCAATCAAAACAGCCAAAGGCAACGAATCGGAATGACGGGCTTGTGCACGAAACTCGTCAGGTGCTTTCAAACTGTTTACAAAAAACGGAGGATTACTCACAATCAAATCATACTTTTGCCCGGTACTAGCTACAAAATCCTGAAAAGAACAACACTCCAGCTGAATCCGGTTGCTCCAGTCCGACTGTTCAACATTCTGCATTGCTTCCTGAAAAGCCTCCGGATCAATTTCGATTGCATCAACCTGTGCCTGAGCATTTCGCTGTGCCATCATTAACGCAATCAACCCCGTTCCCGTCCCAATATCCAATATCCGCTGAGCATCAGAAGCATCAGTCCAGGCTCCTAGTAATACGCCATCTACGCCCACTTTCATGGCCGATCGCTCCTGAATGATCCGGAATTGTTTGAATTGAAAATAGTTGTTGCGAGGCATAAGTTCTATTTAAGAGTAATCGGGTGACTTGAAGTCACCCGATTACTCTATAGTTTGGCAAAAATAGTCGGATTTTCTTAGAATTAAATCGGCATGATCTGAATGGTTACTTTGATTGCTTCCTCACTCCTTAAAACACTTGAAAGCATTGCCACTCCCTGCTCAGTCAAAACCATTGGAAGATATCTAACCCCTCCCCAACTTGAGGTCACAAATTGTGACCTCAAGTTGGCAAACTCTTCATGGGTTAATTCAAACATAAAGTCCTCAGGAAATCTGCATCAATGTTCCTTTTTATCTGTTGCTTCAAACAGGCTTAAAGTAAATCCATTCGCAGACACTAAAGATTGGCTTTGTAATCCATTTCTTTAATTTTATTAAATTTACGAAATTATGAGACGATCCATTATTTTTTTACATCTATTACTCATTCTAAGTATTGGCACTTTTAGTGTTCACGGTAGTTCGTTGAACTACAAAAATTTAAAACGAGCGATTGAACATGGAATAAAGCAATACCATAGTGATGGGAAGGAAGGATCCATTGGATATGCTGTTTTTGTAGTAAAGATTATTTCTTGCTCCAAGAGCCAAGGCGAATTCTCAATCAGCTATATAATGGATGATTATGAACTTGATAGGCTCAAACCTTCAAATTATTGTATGGTGGACAACTGGCTTATCTTAATAAAGACCGGCACATTAGAACCTTTGTTTACTGGGAAAGGTAAATTTCCTATAATGAATACCTGGGGCAGAGAAAAGGCCTATTCTATTCTTGCAGGACCGAATCTTTCTATTTTAAGCCAAATGCCAACTATTATGATTGTAACATACAAAAATCGAAAGGTTACTACTCGATATCTCGGTCCGGGTGATGACGAAAAATATTGGCACTTTAGTGATAAACAATAATCGTAATACAAAACAGATTTTTCTAGCTCTTTCAGAAATGATACTGAATCAACCTCCTTCGCTTGCAACGAAGGAATTAACGTTTCTGAGCTTAAACTCGTCATCCAGTTTCTCGATAATTCATCCAGATAATTAAAATACCGCCCAAATGCTATTTGGTGGAAGCTGTCTCAAATTTCGAGTTCGAGTTACTAAAGCATCTTCTGGTTTATTTTCCACATCGTTGTTCTATTTTATTCTACAAAATCACCAGTGTCTCCCTGATCGCATCTCTCAACACGGCTTCAACTTTTACCTGTTCAGCAAATTCATTCCATCGGGCAACTGTTCCGGAAACCTGTTTGACAATTGCAGGCGCCTTTTTCACATTCATCCGGCGCCCAACTTCCAGCAAATCATCACGTGTTATTCCCTGTCGTTTACCATTCACACTCAGTGCATGCTGGCTTACCCAAACACTTCCCGGACGGTAAGCATGGCAAATATCATAGGCCGGAGCAAGCTTCCATTCTCCGGATTGATTCATCGTAAATGCGAAATTTTTGGTGTGATCATCGCAATTTTGTGCCATCACGTTAAAAACCATTCGTCGAAACATCTGCTCGGCTTCCGGATACGTTAGCCGCAATAGGCGCATGGTTTGGAACAATTGCTCGTAGCTGTACGAATAAATGTCGTTAAAATCGTAATGCATCATGGCGCAGAAGGTTTGTACGTGCAGCTTTTCATTGTCCGACAAACGATCAAATCTCCGGGTCAGGAAATGAGCTCTTCCACTTTCTTCAATTAACCGGCACTCCATCATTTCAATTCCGCAGTCAATAGCCATCAGGTAATAAGCCATTTCGACCCTTCCATAACCCGAAGTTGTTCCAAACTGACTATCATCAACCCCATCGAACTTAAGTAGCCACTGCGAAAAACCTTTCGGGGCATCAGCCTGACCCGATCGAGCTTCTCCGGTTTCCGGATTGTAGGCAATTACCGCTTTCGCTCTTGCACCACCCGCCGATGTTCCTATTTTTAAAATGTCGGAAAGGGCCTTTTGCTCATCGTGCGAAAGATCGGTCTGAAAAAACTGTCTTCCGGTAAGAATTTGTTGCGCCACTTCTGCCAGACTTCCTATCTCAACTTTTGTGGCTAAATCGGCCGATTTCGGAACTACCGGTTCAAATTCCAATGCTCCCATTCCTCGTTTCCCGGTAAAGCAGAGCATTTCAATCGGATTCATACTCCCGGAAGCGCGACCAACACGAGCCAGCCAGGCATTAATCAAAGCATTTCCATAGCGATCGGGCAAAACATCGGCCAGCAATCCAGGCAAACCTTTAAATGTCGGACTTCCGGCCAATTCAGGAAACGAAAATATCTGTCCACGGGCTTTTCCCAACGACATTTTCAGTGGTGCAACATCAAGTTTATGCTGGAAAAAACTTGGGTCAAACTCAAAATCAGCAACGCCCAAATCCAGATTCCAATGAATGGCACCTATCCGGTGGTTCCAGATGTTTATGTATGCGTTTTCAACCATCACCAGTCGGGTAAAGGATATGTTATTGGATCATTTGTTTTTCGGGTACGTTTACGCTTTTTCATCTCCATCTTGGCTAAATACAATGGACTTGGCCTTTCTTCAACCTGAAAAACTTTTAGAAAAGATACCTGATCAAGCACCCTCAGAATCTGAATCAATGTGATTAATGTTCCTCCACGCCCATTTTCGATTTGACTAAGCGTACCCCGATTGATTCCGGCAGCATCAGCAACCTCTTGCTGACTCTTATTTTGCCTAATGCGCGATTGCTGGATAAATTGGCCAATCATAGCCTGCAAGGCTGCATCGCTGGATTCATTCCATTTAATGTTAGTATTTTCCATCACTAAATCAATTTTTAATAGTTATTGATGGTTTATGCCAACAAAAATACAATTTATTTTGAACAAGAGAAACGATTCCACTAACTAAAACTAAAAATGTTCAAAAATACCAACATTAAGTGTAATTATTGAGTTTAATGTTGGAAAATTCAGTCATTTATAATTATTTTAAAGTCTATTTGCTTATGTGGTCTAGGCGTTTCTTGCCTCTCGATTAGCTCGTCCAGATAATTGAATACCGCCCAAATGCGATACCCAACTTGAGATGACAAATTGTGACCTCGAGTTGGGTATCTACGAACTCCCAAAAATTCAAGATTCTAATCCTCCACTATTCCGGATTCCCTCTCATCCTCCCCAGTTTTCCCGATCTAAACTTCGGTACTGAATAGCTTCCGACAAGTGGTTACTTTCCACATTTTCGCTCCCTTCCAGATCCGCAATGGTACGCGAAACCTTCAGAATACGATCATAAGCACGGGCAGATAAACCCAGTTTTTCCATTGCATTTTTCAGCAGTGAACTGCTCATTTCATCCAAATCGACATATTGACGAATCATTTTTGAGGACATTTGTGCATTGCAAAAGATGCCCTCACTCTTTGCAAACCGTCGCGACTGAATTTCGCGAGCCGCAATCACCCGTTCGCGAATGGCAGAACTCGGTTCAGTAGTCTGTTGTTCCGACAACTTTTTGAACGGCACCGGAACCACTTCCAGATGAATATCAATCCGGTCGAGCAACGGACCTGAAATTTTATTGAGGTATTTGGCTACTACTCCCGGAGCGCAGACACACTCTTTGGTCGGATGGTTATAATAGCCACAAGGACAGGGGTTCATCGAAGTTACCAGCATAAAACTGGCAGGGTACTCCACCGAAAATTTAGCCCTCGAAATAGTAATGACCCGATCTTCCAAAGGTTGTCGCATCACCTCAAGAACCTGCCGTTTAAACTCCGGAAGTTCATCGAGAAAAAGAACGCCGTTATGTGCCAAGCTAATTTCACCCGGCTGAGGAAATGCACCTCCACCGACAAGAGCCACATCGGAAATGGTATGGTGAGGACTACGAAACGGGCGTTGGGTCATCAACGAAGTTTCCCGGTCAATTTTACCGACCACCGAATGGATCTTGGTGGTTTCCAGTGCTTCTCGCAACGTAAACGGGGGTAAAATGGTTGGAATTCGTTTGGCCAGCATGGTTTTCCCGGCTCCGGGAGGCCCAATCATTAAAATATTATGACCGCCGGCAGCAGCAATTTCCAGCGCACGTTTTACATTTTCCTGACCTTTAACATCCGAAAAATCCACATCACTTTCGGTTGCCTTCGAGAAAAATTCTTCACGGGTATTTACAATGACCTGTTCCAGTTCAGCCTCATCATTAAAGAAATCAACCACTTCGCGAAGGGTTTCCACCCCATAAACTTTCAGGGTATCGACAACCGCAGCTTCCCGTGCATTTTCCTTTGGAAGAATAAAACCTTCAAATCCTTCCTGACGGGCTTTGATCGCAATCGGTAAAGCACCTTTTACCGGCTGCAGGTTTCCGTCGAGCGACAGTTCTCCCATCATCAGATAGTTGGAAACTTTATCAGATTTTAGCTGTTCGGAAGCTGCCAGAATTCCGATGGCAAGTGCTAAATCGTAAGCAGAACCTTCTTTGCGAATATCCGCAGGAGCCATATTGATGACAATCTTTTTTCGTGGCCACTTAAAATCATGAAGCCGCAAAGCCGATTCAATACGTTGCTGACTTTCTTTTACCGCGTTATCAGGCAAGCCAACCATGTAAAATTTAATTCCCTGAGAAATTTCGGTTTCGACGGTAATCGTGGTAGCATCGATACCATGAACAGCACTGGCGAATGTTTTGATCAGCATACGGCAGAAATTTAGGATTCGGTTATCCTAAATTTACGAATACCTACGCAGACAAAAAAATACGATTAATTATTTTAGTTTAATTCTACTTTAAATCCAAATTGGCAGCATCAATCATGGTCACCCATTTGCCCATTTTTTTCTGAATAACCCGGAAGTGATGCTGATCTTCGGGGGTAACAAATGCAATAGCCTCTCCGGGGTTCTCTGCTCTTCCGGTTCTCCCGATTCGATGAACGTAATCTTTAGGCGATCGGGGTAATTCGTAGTTAATCACACAAGGTAAAAATTCAATGTCGATGCCTCTGGCCAACAGGTCGGTAGTAACCAATACCCGAAGTTTACCTGTTTTAAATTCATGCAGAGCCTCGGTTCGTGCGCCCTGACTTTTCTTGCTGTGAATCGACACGGCATCAATCCCATTTTTGCAAAGTTTATCGGCCACATTGTCGGCCTGAAAAGTCGACGAAGTAAATACCAACACCTGCTTCAAATCATTCTTCTTAATGATGTACCGCAACAGTGGTCCTTTCCTTTCCATTGAAACAAAATAGCCAAGCTGTTCGATCAAATCGAGATTTTCCTTTTCCGGTTCCACCTTAATTACTACCGGATCGCGCAGAATTATTTGATTGATATCGGCAAGCCTATCGCTTAAAGTTGCCGAGAATAAAAGGTTCTGGCGTTTTTTAGGCAAAAGAGCAAAAATGCGTTTCATCTCGTCCTGAAACCCAAGATTAAGCATTTTGTCTGCTTCGTCGAGCACCAGCGTATCAATTTCCGACAAGTGTACCGCATTCGAGTCAACCAATTCGAGCAAGCGACCAGGAGTGGCAATTAAAACCTGAACGCCCTGCAAACCAATCATCTGTGGATTAATTGAAACCCCACCGAAAACAGCTATTGTTTTTACACGTTCCGGAAGATCCCATCCTAATTTAACAAATACATCGCGCACTTGCACAGCCAATTCCCGGGTAGGAACCAATACCAATACTTTTGCATGTCTGTTTTTTGCAGCCGACTGCCCCTGAAGGTTAGTTAGTATAGGTAGCACATAGCTAGCCGTCTTTCCTGATCCCGTCGGAGCAATGCCTAAAACATCCTTTCTCCCCAAAATAGCAGGGATTGCTTCTTTTTGAATGGGATAAGGCTGACTATAATTCTGTTCGGCAAGAACTTTTACTAAATCGGAGGATAAACCAAAAGATGAAAAAGGCATATAATTGTTGCTAAATTTAGGAAACAAAGATAGGGAATTAAGAGTTCCTGTTACCAAACAAAAAAAGCCACCAAGAAATGAATTGCTCATTCCTTAGTGGCTCAAAAAATCAATTTTAAAGTATTGTTACCCCTTGAGGATAAGGCTATCGCGATTAATATCCATAAAATGCAATTTCAGCCAAATGTGCATAGGCAACTGTTCCTGTACCCTTTGTCATAT
>Ga0302286_10000076_pt1 | contig 83636 bp, 72 predicted proteins | sample III_Fen_E2_3_FD_198765 | JGI IMG/M metagenome (GOLD analysis project Ga0302286, IMG submission 198765) | Peat permafrost microbial communities from Stordalen Mire near Abisko, Sweden - III_Fen_E2_3 | ecosystem: Environmental > Terrestrial > Soil > Wetlands > Permafrost | place: Sweden: Abisko...
GTGATCTTCCTTTTTAAGTATAATATTATTTTTTTAAAGCAACATACTTTGTTACCCAAATTTGAATTGTAAATTGCTCAACAAGTTTCAAAATAAATTTAAAATAAAAAAAGTAAAGTATTAGATTATAAAGTCTGGTAAAAAAATTACACCCCGTATTGAAGAAGGCTTAAAAGGTTATGAGATGAACTCAAGTCAATTACATTTGCCTGAATTTATTCAGGGGTTTATAAATATTCAATTATGCAAATAATAAAGCTTTGATAAACCCTTACGTTATAAATTTTACTATTTTTGCAATAGTTTCTACAATCCAGGTAAAATCTCTTTCAATGAATAACAAGACTATGTAATCGTAAATATTTAACGATCTAATTGTCAATTCACAAAGATCAGATATTCATTATCTCGTCAATTATTAATTGTTCATTATTAATCATTAATTACTTATATCTTCCGGATGAAAAAAATATTCTCTTATCCCCTCTCTGTATTATTCTGTATCCTGTTCTTGCTAATCATCTGTATATTTCATCCGATCCAGTACATTTGCTTTAATGTATTCGGATACAAAGCCCATAAAAAGAGCGTGGATTTGCTGAGTTTCTTTGAAATGGCCATTCTATCTATGTTATTCAGCAGCTCAGAAGTTGAATTCAAAACTGAATTACCCGAAGGAAAACCGCTGATATTTGTATCCAATCATCAGGGGTTGTACGATATTATCGGTATAACCTGGTTTCTGCGGAACTATCATCCTAAATTTGTGAGCAAGATTGAATTGGGAAAAGGGATTCCCAGCATATCATACAACCTGAATCATGGCGGGTCGGTATTGATTGACCGCAAAGACCCCAAGCAGGCATTACCGGCATTAAAAAGGCTGGCTGAATACATTCAGAGAACAAATCGTTCGGCTGTGATCTATCCGGAAGGAACCCGCTCGAGAGATGGAAAACCCGGAATTTTTGCAGCAAGCGGATTGAAGTTTTTGTGTAAATACGCACCGGATGCCTGGGTAGTACCGGTAACTATCAATAATTCATGGAAAATATTCAGGTATGGCAAATTCCCCTTTGGCATTGGCAACCGGTTGAAATTTACCATTCATGAACCCATTGAGGTCAAAGGATCTGATTTCAACACATTGTTTGAAAAAACGGAGAAAGCCATTGTGGGAGATATAGTTCAAAGTAGGGAGTAGGGAGCTGGTCGTGAAAAAGCTATTTTGAGTTGAAAGGATATATTTATACCCCATTTGAAACCGTTCGGACTATAAAGTCGGGACGGTTTTTTTATTTCTTAAATTCTACATAAATACATTTTATTTGAAATAATAAAAATAATTAAGGATTATATTGGGGATGTTAAAAAGAGTTTGTACTTTTGGAACGAAATAATATTTTTACAGCTTGACCTTAAGTGAAATTGAATTTAGTGATATGCATATAAGTAATTAATTATGAACAATTAATATTTTCCAAGACGATGAATATCACGTCTTGGAAAATTACAAAATAGATCATTAAATGTTTGCTATTAACTGATTTTTTATTTTTAAAATATATTGCAGCGCAACTAATTGCAAATTTGGAATTATCAAATAAACAGTTCAGATTAAATATGGTCAAATTATCCAAAAAAAAATATTTACTTCCAATTATCATCCTATGTATCCTTATGGGGCTTATACCGGTTCTCTTTATTGAGTGTGCAGGGAAGAAAGAAGTACTCACGATAGTATTTGCCGGAGATCTGATGTTAGACAGGGGTACGAGGAATATTACCGCTGTGAAGGGAGTGGATGATTATTTTGAAAGTGTACACAATGCGATTAGTAGTTCCGATTTTACAGTAGCAAATTTGGAATGTGTAGCCTGCGATACCACATGCAAACCTCTGGATAAAACGTTTACCTTCCGTGCAAATCCGGAATGGATTTCGTCGTTGTATAAAAACGGTATCACGCATCTGGTAGTAGCCAATAATCACAGTTTCGATTTTGGAGCAAGAGGGATGAAACAAACTATTTTCAATCTGTTGTTTTCAGGAATAAAGCCAATCGGGTACAGCCAGAATAATGATGCTACCAGTACACCAACCTTACTTAATAAAGGAAATGACAGTGTTGCCATATTCTCATCCTGTTTATTAAAACAAAACAACAGATTTGTAAGCAGTGAGAATACCACTTCCTTGTCAGAAAAAATCAGTGTATTCAAATTAAAACATCCTACTTACATCATATTGGTTTGCCTTCATTGGGGAGTTGAAATGAATACCTTGCCAACTAAAGAACAAATTTTACAGGCCCATCAATTAATCCGAGCGGGAGCAGATGCTATTATAGGGCATCATCCTCATGTTGTACAACCCATTGAAGTCTATAAAGGAAAATATATATTTTACAGTCTTGGAAATTTTATCTTTGACAACCATCATTCGCCTGCAAACAGGGGAGTAATGGCAAAACTGTGCCTGTCGAAAAGAAGTATCGCCGTACAGGTACTTCCATTTAATATCATAAAATCAAAACCAATCCTGATGAAAAGAGAAGATTCTGAAGATTTCAGAAAAGAAATAAGTCTGGTATCGAAAACAATTGATTTAAAGCAACAAAATGGGATCTGGGAAGTATTTTAATCTTACGTTTAAACTAACCGGAATAGTTGGGTTACTGTTTCTTTTCGGTTCATGTAGCGAAAAGAAAGGGTACTCCAAAACGATAAAAATAAAGGATGCTTATTTTACAGGAACAGTAATCGTTGAAAAAATAGAAAAACTGGATAAATACCGGATAAGCATTTTCGATTCAATAACCAGAGGCAGCGACCTGATTTATACTCCGTATGAAGTTTTTGAAATGGAAACCGGTGATGTTAACAGGGATGGAAGAACCGACATTTGTATTGGAATTATCAAACCGACTCCCTTTGATCCGGTGTTGAAAAAGAGATTGTTTATATTTCAGATAGACAGGGATTATATTCGTCCTTTATGGTTAAGCTCCAGGCTGGTTAATCCACTGGAAGAGTTTAAAGTGTGCAAAAAAAAAGGCGATTGCACCATAAAAGCCATGGAAAGACAAAACAAAGGAATGTATTGTATCCATGAATATAGATGGGAATCATTTGGAATGTCGTTTATTAAAACACTCAACGATTCACTTTCATATTCCCGTGCACAGGAAGCCTTACATAATTCACATTAAACCTTTAAAATCAGATAGAATGAGACTAAAATTGATTTCTTCGATCTTTATCTTATTGTTGCTTTTTTGTTTTGGTTGCAACAAGAAGAAGAAAATAGCTAATAACCGGTATAAGCTGACCCAGACATTGATACGTTGGGCACCCTATGATGAAGGATATCCGTTGACGGATAAGGAAATTGATAAAGATTCCGCATATAAAGTGGAAGAGTATACAAAATACTATACTGATTTTTATAAAGGAAAGGTCACTCCTCCCCCCTTTGATTACCAAATGGATCTATCGCATAAAAGCTTTAACGAGTTACGGATTTTACGATCCGAAATTCTGGCACGGCATGGCTTCCTTTTCATGGATTATGTGCTTCGCTCTCACTTTAATGCTACAAAATGGTACCAGCCTGTTTTTTGGTACAACAATTTTAAAATAAAACTTACCGACCAAGAGAAAAATTTTATTGCGAAAGTCCTCCAACTGGAAAGAGAAAAGTACAAACGTAATTATATCGAAACCGGAGGGTTTAGAAAAGCAAACTCCGAAAATGTAGTCAATTGGGAGCAATTTGAAAGTATTCCACCTGAAATGATGAAGCATTTGAAACAGGATGGTTTCGTTATCAATAAGGGAAATTTCGAGCAATTATTCCATGTCTATGATGAGAATTATTATGATTACACCCCGAGTTTTATTACCACCGACCTGTATCTTCAGGTATTGCACATGCATTTGAGTAAAGAAATGCAAACGTTGGAACAGGCTAAAATGATTCCGTTATTATCGGATTTACTCAAAGAACAATCAGCTATTGCAACGAAAATTGCTTCTATGACGAAGAATTCATTGGTAAAAAGCGCGTCCTTATGGAACGAGGTTTATTATTCAGTGGCTTTATCTTTATTATCAGGCGTTAAACATGATGTCCCGACCGCGTATCTGCAGGATTACAACTATGAATACGGGAATGCGCTGGCAGGACAGGGAAGACTATCCAATTTTCTGGGTGATTCCTTAATGGATTACTCTCAGTTTCAGGCACGCGGGAACTATACCCGTACGGATTCATTGAAAAGATATTTTAAATGCGTAAAATGGCTAAATTCAGCATCCATTTACCTGGACAACGATGAAAGTTTGACAAGGGCTGTCCTGATGGCAAACGGGATACTTCATTCTGCATCCTCCTTAAAAGAATACAATGCTTTTTCGAACGTTATCAATTTCCTGTCGGGGGAAGAAAATAATCTTTCAATAGCACATCTGCTTAAAATACTGAAGGAATCAGGTAATATAAATGTGAACGATCTTATCGCCAGAGAAAATCTGCAAAAGGTCCGGTTGGCATTGTATGCTGCCAATCCCAGAAAAGTATCGCCAAAAGGAGCTGATTTAAAGAACGAAAAATATATTACCAGAAAAAGGCTCCTGTTTACGGCCGGTAGGTATACTTTTGACGGAGAGATCCTCCAACGTTTGGTTCATATTACAAAACCTCAGCCAAAACGTTTGTTCCCTAAGGCATTGGATGTCTTTGCGGCCATGGGAAACAAAACCGCCGAAAACATCCTATTGAATACGTATAAAGAAAAAGAAAACTGGGCAGGCTATCCCGATACTTTAAATGTGCTGAAAAAGAAGTTCCAGGGTTTCAACAAATGGAATAACAGTGTTTATACAAAGACTATGGAGACAATTCTTTCGCTCAAAAAGCCCCAAAGTTCCGCCCCGTATTTTATGCAATTGCCAAACTGGCAGAAAAAAGAACTGAATACCATGCTTGGATCCTGGACCGGGTTAAAACACGATATGTTATTGTACATTGAACAACCTTCGGGTGCTGAAATGGGAGATGGCGGGGATGTGCCTCCTCCTCAGAAAATAGCCTATGTAGAACCACAGTTGGATTTTTGGGAAAAATGTATTGAATTGCTTCGTTTAAATGAAAAAATGCTTACAGAAAACGGATTGATTACGGATAAGATAAAAGACAGAAATAATAAATTAATTAAAATGGCAACTAAATTCATTTCACTAAGTAAAAAGGAATTGAGAGGTCAGAAATTATCCAACAAAGAATTTGATGACTTGTCCTTTATAGGTGGAGAAGTAGAATCCCTTACTTTAAATATCATTGAATCCGATGAAGGAACGGTATCGGATGTAAAAACTCCTGAAAAATATATGGCCATCGCAGCAGATGTATATACTTATGAAAATAAAAACGGCGATGGTAATTGCCTGGAAGAATGTGTGGGAATGGGGGACGAAATATACGTGGTTGCTGAAATAAACGGACTCCTTTATCTTACCCGGGGTGCCGTTTACAGCCATTATGAATTTACACAACCTATCTCCGAAAGGTTAACTGATGAAGCATGGCAAAAGCAACTTCTGGAACATAATGAACCTAAGGGTGCAATATGGATGAATGATATAAAAATTAATATACCTCATCCTAAAACAACTCCTAATTTCAATTTATATTAAAAAATAATTACAAATGCAACCCGGATTTGTTTTTAAATTCATTCTAACAGACTAAAGAAATGAAATCAAAAGTTCTATTGGATTTTATTGATGCCATCAATCATGCCAACTTAGATAAAATGGTTGACTTAATGGCAGACGACCATACATTTGTTGATTCACGTGATAACAAATGTATAGGAAAGGAGAATATGAAACTGGCATGGAAGGGATATTTCAATTTGTTTCCGGATTACAACATCGAAATTACAGGAATGATTCATAACAAGTCGCTCTTTTATTTGGTTGGTTATGCCGGTGGAACTTACTTGAATCTGATAAATGAGAACAACAGCAACTACTGGAGAATTCCGGCAGCCTGGTCAGCTATTATTAAAAAGAACAAGGTGCAGCATTGGCAGGTATATGCCGACAACAGCGTGGTGTTGGAAATTATGAACAGGAATAAATAATATGATTATCCACATGCTGTCCTGTTGATGCAGATTTCCACAGATTATTTTATAAAAAAAAGAAATTAAGAAATAGATTGACCACAGATTACACAGATTATTTAGATTGTTTATCTTCAATGTCCATGACAAAGTAGATTTTTAACTTGTAAAGTGATACAAGGAGCGTTTGAATATTCCGGAATCTGATTGAAAGCTCCTGTATTTAGGTAGAAAGGGTTTAATTGAACTTATTAACTTTTATGAAGTATAGAATCTGTTTTTTAAGAATAAGACGTTTTGAGGATAAACATTATAAATAAAATTGAAATAAGAATTGACTAAATTGAAGATTGCATTTGTGTACGGTTTCAAGAAGGACTAGAAGTAAAAACCAGACAATAAGTATGGGTTGATATGTATATTGCTTTCTACTTAGGGTAAAAAACAAAAAAAAATAAAGTTTAAAACAAATTGAACCCTAAAATCCTGACTCATCAATATTTGATTGTCGGTACTTATTTTCAATGTACTGTATACTTTATTTATCAATTCTAAATTTTAAATATCCCATTGAAATCCATTCCAAACTATTAACGTGATGAAATTGATTCATCATTATAATAAAAAATTTAAAGACAAGGCAAGGCTTTGTCTTTTTTCATCCTTCATTTATGCATCCAACCAACCAACCAACCAACCAACCAACCAACCGACCAATTAACCAATCACCAATTAACCAATCACCAATTAACCAACCAACCAACCAACCAACCAACCAACCAACCAACCGACCAATTAACCAATCACCAATCACCAATTAACCAATCACCAATTAACCAACCAATTAACCAACCAACCAATTAACCAACCAACCAATTAACCAATCACCAATTAACCAATCACTAATTAACCAATCAACCAATTAACCAAACAACCAAACAACCAAACTGTGTTCGCACACAGTACAAATATTCCGGATAATTATCCGACATATTTTGTAAATATAAAATTATTTGTATCTTCGTGGGCGAACACGGTAATCAAAATGACAGCATCAAAAACAGGTATATTACTGATAATCATTAGACTGGATCATTTTTGTTAATTTAATTATATTTAAGCTGGTCGATTAGTATCTTCAAAAGCTGTTTTTTTGAATGGAAACCGTCCATTTTAATCATCGGGAATCAAAAAACGAGTCATGAATTTAGTTCTTTTAATAACAAACAATGTTAAATAATCAACTCGAAATACTAAAAAAAGAGGATATGAAAAACTTCTTAGATGAAAATTTTCTGTTACAAACAGAAACGGCACAAATGCTGTATCATGAGCATGCTTCCAAAATGCCCATCATCGACTACCATTGTCACCTGATCCCTTCGATGGTGGCCAATGATCATCAATTTAAAACCCTGACTGAAATATGGCTTGGCGGTGATCATTATAAATGGCGTGCCATGCGTACAAACGGGATTGATGAAAAATACTGCACCGGAAAAGACACTACCGATTGGCAGAAATTTGAAAAATGGGCAGAAACAGTACCATATACCATGCGTAATCCACTTTATCACTGGACACATTTGGAATTAAAGACCGGCTTTGGCATTGACAAACTGCTATCGCCGGCTACTGCCCGTGAAATATATGATGAATGTACCGCCAAACTGCAGACACCGGAATATTCGGCCCGTAACCTGATGCGGAAATACAACGTGGAGGTGGTCTGCACAACTGATGATCCCATCGACTCGCTCGAACACCATATTAAAACAAAAAAAGACGGGTTTGAAATAAAAATGCTACCTACCTGGCGACCCGATAAAGCAATGGCGGTTGAAAACGCTGCTAATTTTCGTGATTATGTTGATCAATTGTCAAAAGTGGCAGGAATTTCCATTCTTACTCTCGACGACCTGATTGAAGCGTTACGAAACCGTCAGAATTTCTTCGCTGAGGTGGGCTGTAAGCTTTCCGATCATGGAATTGAGGAATTCTATGCCGAAGACTATACAGAGGCTGAAATCAAGTCTATTTTCAACAAAGTTTACGGTGGGCATGAATTGGCTCATTCGGAAGTCTTGAAATTTAAATCGGCCATGATGGTTATTTTTGCAGAAATGGATTGGGAAAAAGGGTGGACGCAACAATTCCATTACGGAACGATCCGGAACAACAATACCCGCATGTTCGGACAGATTGGTGCCGATACGGGATTTGACTCCATAGGGACATTCAATACTTCCAGGGCATTATCAAAATTCTTAAACAGGCTGGATTCACAGAACAAGCTTACCAAAACCATCCTGTATAATCTCAATCCGGCTGACAACGAAATGATAGCCACTATGATCGGTAATTACCAGGATGGCACTGTTGCCGGGAAAATACAATTCGGCTCAGGCTGGTGGTTCCTGGATCAGAAAGATGGAATGGAAAAGCAAATGAATTCTCTTTCCGTGCTTGGGTTATTAAGTCGTTTTGTCGGAATGCTTACCGATTCGAGAAGCTTCCTCTCCTACCCGCGTCACGAATATTTTAGACGCACACTCTGTAATTTGATTGGAAACGATGTTGAAAACGGATTACTACCCTGCCAGGAACTTGCATTTATATCCAACATGGTAGAAGATATCAGTTATAACAATGCAAAATCATTTTTTAAATTCTAACAACTATTCATTTTGTGAAGGAATATATATGTTTTTAAACGAAACAGATATAAATTAAGAAATATTTTATTTTGTATCACAAATAAAAGGCTTACTTTTGGTCGACCAATTTAATAAACAAATATTTGCACAAAAATAAATAAACAATGAGTAAGAAGATTGTCACTTTTGGAGAAATCATGCTTCGTTTGGCGACCCCCGGTTACGAACGGTTCAGTCAGTCGACACAATTTAATGCCACGTATGGTGGCGGTGAAGCCAATGTGGCTGTATCACTTGCCAACTATGGGCTGGAAACCGAGTTTGTTACCCGCCTTCCAAAAAACGACATTGCCGATGCATGCATCATGAATCTCCGTAAATACAATGTTGGTACCCGTGAAATACTCCGAGGAGGTGACCGTATTGGCATTTATTTCCTTGAGACGGGAGCAGTTGCCCGTGCCAGCAAGGTGATATACGACCGTGCAAATTCATCCATAGCCGATATACAACCCGGAATGGTGAACTGGAAGGAAGTGCTGAAAGGTGCTGACTGGTTTCACTGGACCGGAATTACACCGGCACTATCACAGGGAGCAGCCGACGCCTGCCTGGAAGCAATACACATAGCCAATGAAATGGGCATAACCGTTTCAACCGATTTGAACTATCGCAAAAACTTATGGAATTACGGAAAAAAGGCTTCGGAAGTAATGCCTCAACTGGTGGCAGGATGTGACATTATTTTAGGGAATGAAGAGGATGCTGAGAAAGTATTTGGTATTAAACCCGAAGGATTTGATGTATCTCATACCGGAGGAGAAGTAAATGCCGCAGAATTTGAATCAGTCTGTACGCAAGTAATGACTAAGTTTCCACGTGCTAAAAAAGTGATTATCACTTTACGGGGATCTATCAATGCCAATCACAATACCTGGGGCGGAGTTTTATACAGTGCCGGGAAGTTATATCAATCCAAACGCTACGATATCACTCACATTGTTGATCGTGTAGGAGGTGGTGATTCGTTTATGGGTGGTTTGATTTATGGATTGCTTACTTACACCGGCGACGACCGGAAAGCACTGGAATTTGCGGTAGCAGCATCCTGCCTGAAACATACCATTTACGGCGATTATAACCTGGCTACAGTACCTGAGGTGGAAGCACTAATGGGTGGGGACGGCTCGGGGAGAGTGGTTAGATAATAAAGAGCCCCCGACCCCTAAAGGTGAGGAAGAAAAGAAAGAGTGTCCGGATATTATACCCTGGTCAAGACAAATAGGAGACGAACCTAACTGTATTCCAAATTTAGGGTTAAAGTCTTAAATAACAACACTAACATCTCTTATCCCAATAGGGGATAGGGGTCATAGATAAATAACAATACTAACATTTCTTATCCCCCTTTAGGGGTTAGGGGTCATTAATAAAATGTATGAAGTTTAATAAAATTCAGGTTCTGACAGCAATGAAACAAACCGGTCTGATTCCGGTGTTTTACAACAGTGATTTAGAAGTATCAAAAAACATTGTAAAGGCATGTTATGACGGAGGAATCCGGGCATTCGAATTCACGAATCGGGGGGAATTTGCCCATGAAGTTTTTGGTGAACTGGTTAAATATGCCGCCAAAGAATGTCCTGAAATGATAATGGGAATCGGATCCATTGTAGATGCTCCAACAGCTGCTTTATTTATACAACTGGGCGCCAACTTTATCGTAGGACCGTTATTCAATCCCGAAGTGGCAAAAGTAGCCAACCGACGTTTAATTCCTTATGCTCCGGGCTGTGGGTCGGTAACTGAAGTCGGCATGGCACAGGAAATGGGATGTGATCTGTGCAAAGTATTCCCGGGTGATGTATTGGGGGCCGGTTTTGTTAAGGGACTGAAAGCTCCAATGCCCTGGTCGAACTTAATGGTAACCGGTGGAGTAAAACCGGAGGAAGGAAACCTGAAAGGCTGGTTTGATGCCGGCGTAACCTGTGTTGGAATGGGGTCCAACCTTTTTCCTTCGGAACTGATTAATAATAAAAGCTGGACAGAAATCACAAAATTATGCAGCGATGCATTGGTAATCATTCAAAAAGTACGCAAATAATACCTTCTCTCTATCTAATACCTATTAAATCTAATATCTTTTAAAAATCATGGTCAAAAACATCAACGAAAAAATGACAAAGTACAGATGGGTCATCTGTTCGATGTTATTTTTTGCTACTACAGTCAACTACCTTGACAGACAAGTCTTATCATTAACCTGGAAAGATTTTATTGCACCCGAATTTCACTGGACTAACAATGATTATGGTACCATAACGGCATTATTTTCCATTTTTTATGCTGTAAGCATGTTGTTTGCAGGTAAGATCGTTGATTGGCTGGATACTAAAAAAGGGTTTTTGGTTGCTATTGGCATTTGGTCGGCAGGGGCTATGCTTCATGCATTTTGTGGTATTGCCACTTCAGGCATACTTACCGGAAATTGGTTTGTAGGTTTCGAAGGAGCTAAAAATATCATTGCTACGGTTGGGAATACTTCCATGGTTGCTTCTGTCAGCGTCACATTATTTATTTTCTCACGGTTTGTATTAGCATTGGGTGAATCAGGGAACTTTCCGGCAGCCATTAAGGCGACCGCAGAGTATTTCCCCAAAAAAGACCGCGCATTGTCAACCAGCATTTTTAATGCCGGAGCAACCGTTGGGGCTCTTGCAGCACCGGTTTCCATTCCTTTTATCGCTAAAGCCTGGGGATGGGAAGCTGCATTTCTTATAATCGGTGCTTTAGGGTTTATCTGGATGGGAGTCTGGGTATTTGTGTATAAAAAACCTGAAGTTCACGCTTCGGTAAATATTCACGAACTAAACTATATCCATCAGGATAATGACCAGGATATTATTGAAGCGGGTAATTTAACGGGACGGAATAAAACTTCTTTTGCAGCTTGCTTTAAATACAGGCAAACCTGGGCATTTGCTTTTGGTAAGTTTATGACTGATGGAGTATGGTGGTTCTTTTTATTCTGGACACCTGCCTACCTGAGTTCGGTCTATAAAATGGATTCAACCCAGAGTGCACTTCCCTTATTCGTACTTTACATGATTACGCTGCTCTCCATCATTGGTGGTTGGCTCCCGACTTACTTTGTCGACAAGAAAGGAATGAATCCCTATGCAGGTCGTATGAAATCCATGTTAATCTTTGCATTCTTTCCGCTATTAGCCCTTTTGGCTCAACCCCTGGGGAGGATAACCTTTTGGATACCTGTTATTATTATTGGTATAGCAGGTGCTGCCCACCAGGCCTGGTCGGCAAATATATTTTCCTCTGTAGGTGATATGTTTCCACGCAAAGCAATAGCAACCATTACCGGAATCGGAGGAATGGCGGGTGGTATCGGTTCTTTCTTTATCAACAAAGGTTCGGGTATATTATTCGACTATGCCGGCAGAACACAAATGGTGTTTATGGGATTTAAAGGAGAAGAAGCAGGTTATTTTATTATTTTCTCCATTTGTTCGGTTGCTTATCTGATTGGTTGGAGTGTCATGAAAACTTTGGTACCAAAATATAAACCCATTACCGATTTGTGATTTACATATTATTTCCACTGATTATTTCTTAATAAAAAGAAATAAAGAAAGAGACTGTCCACAGATTACACAGATTTACACAGATTAATTTTTTAATAAAAGAATTAAGGAAGAAAGAGTCCACTGATCTGATATTACACCCCTTTAGGGGATGGGGGAGATTATTGTCCACAGATTACACTGATTTACACAGATTAATAACTGTCGTTTAATTACGGATTCTGGTTAAATATCATCTTTGTGTGGCTTTGTGGCTTTGTGGCTATTCTTTGCTAGCATAAAGACTCGGTGAAACAAATCATAATAAGATATACACAAATTAAACGGTATTGAATTATTAAACTTACAGTTAATCAGTTCAAGATTAAGAATAATAGGAAATATTAGTTAAAGAGCCATTTTGTTTATACAAAATGGCTCTGTTTTATTTAATCCGGTTGGTAAGGAATGGATAGTCATGTAGTATTTCAACTTTTCGTTTTTCAGTATGTTCAGCAAACTTTTTGAATTCTACAGAATCGGGTTGGAAAGGTCGATGAGCACGATCTGCAACAAGCTGTTCAAGTTTCTTTTTAAGGAGCAGGGTCCGGTCGCTGAAATAGGTTTCCGAAAATCGGCTCCAGATATAATCAACGGCTACATCCGAGGGGTGCAGCATATCCGGTGCATAAAACCTGTAATCGCGTAATTCATCCAAAAGTATTTCATAAGCAGGAAAATAATGAACCTGTTCATGTTGCTTTTGAAGCTCATCAATGGCTAATAATAAAACACTTTTGCTGATATTGTTTTCGTGTGCACCATCTTTCCAGTGTCGAATGGGGCTGACACTGAAAATTATATTAAGAGCAGGACATAAAGCCTGGAGGGTTACAATTAATTCATTATAATCAGTCACAATCTCATTTACTGTCAATCTGCGTCTTTCAAAATCAGCGGAGGGTAACTTATGACAATTGGATACCACCCTCCCACTCTTCTTCTCTTCGAATACCCAGGCAGTACCAAAAGTAATCAACAATACATTCGTCTTTTGAAGAAATTCACCTGAAGTAATCAGCCTTGAATTGATTTTGCTTAAACATTCCACTTCGCTGATACCGGCAAACTGACTGCTATGCGCAAAGCTTTGCCACAAGGATTTGTACTCAAAAATATTATCCGGGATAAATGGTTTGTTTTGAAGTAGTAATTCAAGACTATTTTTAATTGAGACCGGATTATACAGTACTCCAAAAGGGTTAATATCAGCCTCAAAATAAACAGCATTCAATTTATTGCCAATGTTTTCGGCAAAGCACGAACCCAACGCCAGGATGCTGTCTTCGTAGGAAATCCTGACTTCCGATATGGGAATATCAATTTTTGTTTGAAACATATGCTTATTGGACTAAGTTTTTTGACAAAACAAAGGTAAATCAAATAAGTTATTAAACAAAAAAGCCTCAGGAAAACCTGAGGCTCAATATAAAATCAAATTACAATTTAAATCTATTTGGCTACTACTTTTTTTGTTTCAACGGTTTTTGTGCAACCCTTTTCTTTTGCTGCGCAATCTTTGGTGCCTGCTTTGGCAGTTGCTTTACTACATTTTTCCATGCATTTAGCTTTTTCTGCTGCAGTCTTCCCTTTGCAACATGTTGGATCTTTAGCGGCACAACAAGCAGGTGTTGCAGCTTTCTTTTCGGCTTTCACCACTGTTGTAGTGGTTTTTGTGTTAGTAACTGATTTTGTCTGAGCGGTTAATGAACCAACTGAAACAAAAATAGCAATTAATGCAAAAATAGCAATTTTTTTTTTCATTTTTGATGTATTTAAAAGTGATTAATTAGTAAAGAGTTGATTTATTTATGAATAGAACTTTCTATCACAAAGTTAGTTATTTAATTGAGTATAATGAATCCCGTTAATTAAATTTCACAAAAAGAATTCAAATTTCAAATTTTATTATTTCTTTAATATTCTGAGGGCATTAAAAATTGCAATTAAAGCAACACCCATATCCCCGAAAACGGCTTCCCACATAGTGGCAATACCAAATACACCCAAAATGATAAACACCAGTTTTATACCCATGGCAAAATAGATATTCTGCCACACAATATTTCTTGTTGTCTTCGCTATGTCAATTGCCAGGGATACTTTCGAGGGTGAATCAGTCATCAGTACCACATCGGCAGTTTCAATGGCAGCATCAGAACCAAGTGCCCCCATGGCTATTCCTACATCTGCACGGGCAAGTACCGGAGCATCGTTGATCCCATCGCCAACAAAGGCAATTTTACCTCTTTTATTTTCATCGATAAACTGTTCTATGTATTTCACTTTATCTTCAGGAAGCAGTTCGGAGTAAAAACGGTCAATACCCAGTTTTTTTGCAATTGCTTGTGCGGCATATTGATTGTCACCGGTGAGCATAACCGTTTGAATGTGCTTCTCTTTTAAGTTTTCAATGGCTATTACGGCATCCTCTTTCAGGCTGTCGGATATTATGATGTATCCGGCATATATCCGATCGATAGTCACATGGACCACCGTTCCATCAACCTGACAAACGGAATGCACAATGTTTTCTTTGTGCAGCATCTTATCATTTCCTGCAAATATTGTCTTGCCATCAACAACCGCTTTCATACCCTGACCTGATATTTCTTCCGACTGAGAAATTCTGGTCAGATCAATTTTATTCCGATAAGCTTCAGTTATTGATTTCGCCACCGGATGATTCGAGTGTACTTCAGCATATGCCGCATATTCTAGGATTTGCTCTTTGGTGAAGCCGTTGGAAGTAACGACCTCCGAAACATTAAATTCTCCCTTCGTAAGGGTTCCTGTTTTATCAAACACAACGGTAGTGACATGTGTCAGGGCATCAAGGAAGTTCGAACCTTTTACCAGAATACCCTTGCGGGATGCCAGTCCGACTCCTCCGAAATAACCCAGGGGAATGCTGATCACCAGGGCACAGGGACAAGAAATTACCAACACCACCAGGGCACGGTAGATCCAGTCGCTAAAAGTCTGATCACTGAACAAAAGTGGTGGCAACACTGCCAGCAACAGGGCACCGATGACTACTAAAGGTGTATAATATCTGGCAAAAGTTGTAATGAATTTTTCAGTTTCTGCTTTTTGAGAAGTAGCATTTTCAACGAGTTCAAGAATCTTTGAGACAGAAGACTCCCCAAACAATTTATTGACTTTTAGTGTCAGGAATCCCGATTGATTGATCATCCCGGCCAATATATCATCTTTTACTTTCAGGTTCCGTGGTACGCTCTCTCCGGTGAGGGCAGAGGTATCTACAAACGAGGTTCCTTCAATAATTACACCATCGAGTGGCACTTTTTCACCGGCTTTGACAACAATAACATCTCCTATTTTTACATCTTCCGGCAACACTCTGATTAGTTCAGTGCCTTTCTTCAGGTTGGCATATTCGGGTTTTATTTCCAGCAATGATTTGATTGATTTGCGCGATCGACCAACGGCAATATCCTGAAAGAATTCACCGGTTACATAAAACAACATGACTGCCATTGCTTCGGGCATTTGATGAATAGCAAAAGCACCCAGTGTAGCAATGGCCATTAAAAACTGTTCATCAAAAAACTTTCCATGGATGATATTTCTTACTGCAGAGGCTAATACTTTCCACCCAACAATGAGGTAACCGGTTATAAACACAGCATATTCGCCTATTTCATAAGGAGTGTTGTGGAGCTTATCTTCAAAAACCAGGCCTGTCACGAGCAGTATCAAACCTGCTATAGCTTTTAGTATAGTCCATTTATTCTCGGCAAGTTCACTTTTAGAAACCATCGCACTAATCTTCCCGCTCTCTTCAACTTCAACTTCCGGCTCCAGTTTTTTAATCCTGGCTTTTACCTTTTCAATATCGTCGGTATCAATGGTCATAGACAAATTGGCAAAATTCACAGATACGAATTTCACTTCCTCCATTTTTGACAAACCAGCTTCAATTTTCAAAGCACAGGATGCACAATCCAGATTTTTTAAATTATATTTTTTCATTTTCCAGCTTTTTATCCCAGTTCCCGGAATCAATGAAAATATCTTCCTATTCATCAATCCCTGATTAAAGACTGCCCGATCACCCGGACAGTCTTTAAATGAGTATTAATCTTCCCCGTTTTCCATTCCTGTTTTCACCTTATACACATTCTCAACTCCGGCTACAAAGATAATACCATCTCCGTGATTACCGGTGCGTCCGAACGTAGAAATTACATGTACTATTTTTTCAACATCTACATCATTACACACAATTTCAATTTTGGCCACTTTACTGTCGGTAATTGAGAAGTGGGTTGAAAGTGATGAATCTTCACTCTTAAAGTTCCCGGTACCTTCGGCCATTGAAACAGTTATATTCGGATAACCGGCCTGTAACAACTGATTCAAAATGTCATTTACTTTAAATGGCTTTACAAATGCTTTTATTTCTTTCATGCTTCTATGTTTTTTTAGGATCAGCAGCTCATCTCGCCGGCATTTTTCTTTGCAGAAAGCAAGTTATAGGCTCCTTTCATAACCACTTTAGCTGCTTTAAAATTAAATTTTTCGGGTAACACGATTTCAGTAAAACCTTCATCAGTAACACCTTTTTGAATTTGTACCATCCTGTATTCGGTAAAAGGTTTACCAGCCTCTACTTTAGTCCTTTCAATGACGAAAATATAATCCTTGTCTTCAAAACTTACAATCGCTTCCGAAGGGACTGCTGTTACCTGAGAACTTTTAGCCTGAATCACTGCATTAACATACATCCCCGGCAGCATATTTTTACAGTGACCGATTACATTTGCATACACCTTGTAGGTTTTATCGTTATTAATAGACTTCGCTGTCTGATTGATCATTGCTTCGTGTTGTTCAGCTTCGTTATTAATAAAAAAACGAATTTTCTCACCGTTCGATACTTTATCAGCATCTTTTTCGAATAAAGTAAGCTCAAGGAACAGTTTGTCGCTATTTACAATCTCGAACAATACATCGGAGCCGGATACTGATTTACCGATACTTACATTCACAGCCTTGACATATCCTGATATCGGAGATGTAAGCGCAACCGAACGGCTAATGTTATTTTCATTCATCCTGAAAGGATTGATACCAATTAGTCCCAGCTTTTGTTCCAATGCTTTCACCTGAACTTTAAGGCTTTTATAATTGGAAGTAACCTGTTGCATATTTTTTTGTGAAGAGATATCGTTTTTATAAAGTTCGTTCTGACGTTCATAATCTGCTTTGGCAAGTTCAAGCTTATTTTTAGCTTCAAGATAATTCTGCTGGATATCAATAAAATCCTGATTTTCGATTATTGCCAGTGTCTGACCTTTTCTGACCATATTTCCGGGCATTAGCTTTGTGCTTTTTACAAATCCACCCATGGGCATGCAAACTGTTGCCAGGTTTTGCGGAGCGACAGATACTGTACCGTTTACTTTGAGCGATCCACTCATCGACCGAAGATCAATGGTTCCGGTTTCAATGTTGGCAAGTTTTATCTGATCTTCGCGTAATTCAACAATATTTTCGGGGATAACTTCAACTTCCTTTGTCTCTGCTACCGGTTTCTTTCCACCACTGCACGACGCGAGAACAGTCAGAAAAACCAAAGAAATAATGGGAATTAAAAATTTATATTTTGTCATAATAGGTGTTTTTAAAAGATTTTTCCTGTAATTAAGTCGATTGAAATAATGTTTTGATTATAATTATTGAGTGCATCCAGATAGTTCTGTTTAATGCCTAATGCACGATTCAGACTCAGAATGTATTCGAGATAATCCATTTCACCGGCTTTGTAACTTTTCGTGGCCTGTTCAATAATTAAATCAGCTTCGGGAATTGCCTGCTTTTCGTAATAATCAACACTGTTGGTATTCTTACTGAATTCCAACAATAAAGAACGATAAATCCCTGAAATTGATTTTGAATAATATGCAGCATTCGTTTGTGCTACTTTTTCTTTAAACCGGGCAGCCTTTGTTTTAGCAGTATTCGGGACAAACCAGATGGGAATTGAAATGCCTGCCTGAATACCTGTAAACCGGTCACCGGAACGAAAGGTACGGGGTATTCCGTTTATTTCCTGTGTTCCCTGATTGGTTTGGCTAAAATACCCTATACTTAAATCGGGTAATATGCGACTGCTTTCAAGCTTTTTCTCCAACCGTGACACTTCAATTTGTTGATTAACATATCCGACCGAAGGATTTCCACTGAAAGCAGAGTGATCAACCACCGGCAGATAATTAATCCGGTGCAACACCGTATCAACAGGGTATAGCATTGTTTCAACATTTAAAATAGTCTGAAGTTTCTGGTTAGCGATCACTAAATCTGATTCAATTTGTCGTAACTGGTTTTTTATTTCGAAGCTTTGCGAGCGGGCCGATATCATTTCGAGGCGGTTTGTTTCACCCGTCTTCAACCTGAGTTCGGCAGCCCTCAGAAAACCTGAATACAATGTATCCTGATAGGCAAATAATTTCTGTTTTGAATACAGGTAAGCCAATTGCCAATAGAATTGTTTCACCTGATTGGCAATTTCAAGTTGAGATGTTTTCAATTGCAATTCGCTGCTTTTAATATTGGCTTTTGCCAATCTGTTTTGATGGATATAGACCGTCGGAAAAGCAAATGTCTGAGATACGGTAAAACTATTGTCCTTGTTAAACGAATTAAACTGCCCGTATTGTCCTTCGATACTTGTTTTAGGGATATCCCACGAAGCACGCTTCAGGGCTTTTTGAACATCGACCGAATAACCGGACGAACGAACCGTCAGATTACTGTCCAATGCCAGTTGGATTGCCTGTTTCAGGTCTATCGTTTTAGGTTGTTGCGCACGAACAGGATTGCAAAATAAAGAGCTACCTGCAAGCAGCAATATGAACGGCAATGTTTTTACTGATTTCCTTTTAAAGATTGACCTGAATGAAAAAGTCGAAAAGAAGATATAGAAAATAGGCAAAACAACTAATGTCAAAAATGTTGCTGTGATTAATCCCCCAATAACTACAGTTGCCAATGGCTTTTGAACTTCGGCACCCGCCGAAGTGGATAATGCCATAGGCAGAAAGCCAAGTGAAGCTACTGCAGCAGTCATTATGACCGGACGTAACCGGGTATTAAGTCCTTTAGACACCCTTTCGTAAATATCAGTCATTCCTTCCTTTTCCAGTCGGTTAAATTCGGCTATAAGAACTATGCCATTCAACACTGCAATACCAAACAAAGCGATGAAACCTACGCCTGCCGAAATAGAGAAATTCATTCCCCGTAACCACAAAGCAAGAATTCCACCAATGAGCGACATGGGAACAGCTGTATAGATCAACAGGGTCTGTTTTACGGAATGGAAGGTAAAAAACAACAGTACGAATATTAATAACAGCGCTACCGGCACAGCAACTGCCAACCGGGCTTTAGCTGCCTGAAGATTCTGGAACTGTCCGCCATAAGCTATATAATAACCGGTCGGCAGTTTAACCTGTTGGTCAATTTGCCGGGTAACTTCGGAAATCACTGTTTGAACATCCCGGTTACGGACATTAAACCCTATGGTAATACGGCGTTTGGTGTTCTCGCGTGAAACCTGTGCAGGACCTGATTTAATCTCAACACTGGCAATTTGTTCAAATGGAATCTGTCCGCCATTGGGCAACGCAACCGAAAGGTTTCTCACATCGTCAATGCTGGTACGGTAATCCTTATCCATGCGGACTACCAGCCCAAAGCGTTTTTCTTCGTCGAATACTACGCCCGCCTGACTTCCTGCAAATGCTGCCCGTAATACGCGGTTTACTTCTTCGATAGAAAGGCCATACTGAGCCAACCGGTCACGATTGTATTCAACCTGAACCTGTGCTAATCCGGTAACCTTTTCAACATTGATATCTTCAACACCCTGCACTTTCTGAATGATTTTCTCAACGCTTACCGCCTTTTCGGCTAACGTATTCAGGTCATCACCAAATATTTTAAGTGCAATATCCTGTTTAGATCCCGAAAGCAACTCGTTGGTACGCATTTGTATCGGTTGTTGGAATTCGAATTTCACTCCTGCGAGCGGAATCAATGCTTCCTGCATCTTTGCAATCAGTTCTTCCCTCGTTTTGGCAGAAGTCCATTCGCTTTTGTCTTTCAACGTGATAATATAATCGCCCGTTTCCATAGGAGTCGGGTCGGTGGGTATTTCACCGGCTCCTATTTTACAAATGGTATGTTTAATCTCCGGAAAATTTTTCAGTAATATCTTGTTAGCTTTCTGGACCTGCTCAATTGTGTTGGTAAGCGATCCTCCCTGAAGCGTAATTACTCCTGCCGCCAGGTCACCTTCTTCGAGTTGAGGAATAAATTCACCACCCAGACTATTAAATACAAACAGACTGGCAATGAAAATAATAATAACCGAAGCCGACACCAGCAATTTACGTTTTAAAGCAAACCGGATAAGAGGATTAAATGCTTTGTGAATGCCCGCCATCATTTTATCCGAAAAATTGGGTTTATGTTCGGTATTCTTACTTAAAAACAAGGTGGAAACCATTGGCACATACGTCAACGAAAGAATGGTTGCTCCTATTAAAGCAAAGGATACAACCTGTGCCATAGGACGGAACATTTTTCCTTCGATGCCTACCAAAGCCATAATCGGTACATAGACAATCAGGATAATAATTTGTCCGAAAGTGGCCGAACTCATCATCTGTTTTGCCGACTCGAACACCGTTTCGTCCATTTGTTGTTGCGATAGCCTTTTAATACCCGGATGATGGTGTTTGCTCATGGTGATTCGATGTACCACACTTTCGACAATGATCACCGCCCCATCCACTATCAATCCGAAGTCGATGGCCCCCAGACTCATCAGGTTACCCGATACTCCAAAAAGTTGCATCATTGAAATGGCAAACAACATGGATAGTGGAATTACCGAAGCGACTACAAGTCCTGCACGCATATTTCCCAGAAACAAGATCAAAATGAAGATCACAATGAGTGCTCCTTCAATCAGGTTTCGGGCTACCGTACTAATGGCACGTCCCACCAGATCCGAACGGTTCAGGAACGGTTCAATGGTTACACCCTTTGGCAATGATTTCTGAATGGATTCAATACGTGTTTCAACATTTGCAACAACTTCATGAGCATTTGCACCTTTGAGCATCATCACTACTCCGCCTACTGCTTCGGTGGTATCCACCACCAGGGCTCCATACCGGATAGAATTCCCATATTGTACGGTTGCAATGTCTCTGATTAAAACAGGGATACCCGTTGAATTGCTTTTTACAACAATTTTCTCAATATCTTCCAGTGATTTTACCAGTCCAATCCCACGGATAAAGTAAGCTGTCGGTTTTTTATCAATATAAGCACTACCCGTATTTTCATTGTTACGTTCGAGTGCCTGAAAAACATCTGTAAGCGTGAGGCTCATACTTCTGAGTCGTTCAGGATTGATAGCTACTTCATACTGTTTTACGAATCCGCCGTAACTGTTAATGTCAGCTACTCCTGCCGTGCCAAGCATTTCGCGGCGAATGGTCCAATCCTGCAAGGTTCTCAACTCCATAGGGGTGAATTTGTGCTCATACCCCTTGCCTACAGCTAACCGGTATTGAAAGATTTCGCCCAACCCCGAAGATATGGGTGCAAGCTCTATTTTGGCTAAACCCTCCGGTATATTTTCCTCGGCTTCTTTCAGTCGTTCGGTCAATTGTTGCCGGGCCCAGTACAAGTCGACCCCATCTTTAAATACTACGGTTATTACCGACAGACCCAACCGTGAAATAGATCGTAATTCAATGATGTCCGGGATATTGGCAACAGCAACTTCGACAGGTGCCGTTATGGAGCTTTCCACTTCCTGTACAGCCAATGAAGGAGCCAGTGCAATGATCTGCACCTGATTGTTCGTGATGTCAGGAGTAGCATCAATTGGCAGCTGAGTAAGCGAATACGCCCCCCACCCGATTAATGCGACCACAAACAGCCCAACAATAAATTTATTTTTTATTGAAAAATGAATGATACGTTCAATCATAAGATTTATTTAATTAAGAAAATTTATACAGCATTGTAAGGCTTTCAGAAAACTGAAAACCAAAAACGAAGAATGAGTGAATAAATTTTAGCTTAATTTTGGCGGTTGCCAGATGGATGCGGTATTGAAGGAAGTAAATGAAGAAGTGTATGCATTAAACTGTATCCGCGTAGACGAATAACACGTAAAACTTACACTATAAACAAGATGAGAAATGGGTGAAACACAACAACTGCATACGCAAAAAGGTGTACAGGTATCTGATTCGTTGTGATGATGGCTGTCTGTATTTTGAGACAACTCATTTTTTTGCATGGCAAGATCCTGTGGTACATCAACGCAGGGAAGGGCGACGAGTATCAGAATATAGAGGGACAATATGCAGGCAAAAACTTTCATTTCGTTTATTTAATGGCAAAGATACAGAAAAAGTACATGCAACCTGATTGCAAAAGTGTTATTCAGCGCAATTTGTACAAATTCCTTTGATTACCATGTTCACACTTTCGAGTGAAAAACCGACGGGCAGATGTATCAATGGAACCGGAATTTCATTCAGGCAATAAGTCTGGTTGCAAACAGTACATAAAAAATGGACATGTAATTCCTCCGGATGACATTGACAGGATTCTTTGCATACGGCATATTTTACCGACCCCGTTCCATCATCAATGCTGTGAATGAGTTTGTTTTCTTCAAAAGTTTTAAGGGTTCGATAGATTGTTACTTTATCAACCCTGTCAAATTTATCCTCCAGATCGGACAGACTCACAGCCACTTTCTGTTCCATTAGAATCTTTAAAACAAGTTCCCGCATAGCAGTTGGCTTTATATTCCGTTCCAGTAATTTATTTTCAATATTTTTCATGAAATTTGATTTATATCTTTCTATTCTTCCGAAAAGAACATTAGTTTAAAAGAATTGATTTGAGTATTTTAGTTTGGGTTACCTGATTTATTTTAAATAAATTGCGAAAAATCAAATCTTCTTTTTATATTTGTATTTCGAATACATATCAGACACTGAATGGTTTTGCAATGGTTTTGGATTGGTTTTGGATCCGTAGCTATTCTGATATATCAGTCACTTAACATTCATTTATTCCCCATTTATATGCCATATATCTATAAAGGTATATGGCATTTATTTTGGTAATATATGATGGTAATCTGGTTACCAAAACCAATTGAAAACCAATTGAAAACCAATTGAAAACCATTTTAAGAATAACAACTAAACGGGTGTAAAGTTAAACTCTTTCGAATTAGAATTTAAAAGGAATAGAAGTCTTAATATAAAAATAATGAATTTTAATCCGTTATAAAGTCTGTTTTTTATTCGGAGTCTTTGCAGTGAATCATTTATATCGTTAAAACGCGAAAGGATCCCTTAAGCTTAGCATCTGTTACAAGTAACAAATTCTTATCCCCCACTACCCAATTCACTGAATTCATTAAATCAACAAATATTTTTGCAATCAAATTTGCTTCTTTTGCAACCCGGTGAGATTATTTGCATTTCTATTGGTATATTATCAAAACAAATTAACAGGATTTTGAATCTTCTTCTAATATCCGGCTGTTTTGAAAGGTAAATTGATATCTTTTATCTATTTACTCAGAGTTTGGTTAAACAATCTTACAACTAAAACCCACAAATTATTCAAATCGTTACATACTGAACAATGTGATTCATCATAACTTGAAATATAACCCTTTTTTCGTGCTCTTTTAGCCGGTAAAACGCGGATCACAGAACGTAGAACACTGTATGTATATGATATTTTTCGTATATCCACTAAAGATAAGTTGTTTTAATAACATCCTCTAAATTATTTGAGACAATTTAGATATAATCCATTTTAAATATTGTAAATTTGCACCGAAAAATATAAAATGCATTTAATTATGAAAAAGCAAAGTATTCTATTATTGTTTACCATCTTAGCTCCTATTCTCTTTTTTTCGTGTACTCAGAAAACTATCAAAACGGAAGAGAAAGACTTTGTAAAAAAATACTATTTATCAAAAGATACTACCAAAGGAGCATTAAGTGTCGACATAGAAGTTGAAATTCCATCAGCTTTTGCCAACAAAGATGTTTTAAAATTAATTCGTGGTAATATCATTTCAAATTTATTTGGAAACGAATACATTTCACATTCGAACGATTCACTGGTTCTTCTGTTTTCAAAAGATCTGGTTACCGACTATGTTGAAAACAACAAACCATTGCTGTCTGTTAAAGATAGTTCTAGCAGGTACAGCTTTAATAACGAACATGTAGTATCCGGGTTTAGCTTATTGAGTGATAAAAAAATATACGTTTATGGGATTGAACGATATGTATATATGGGTGGTGCCCACGGCCTGGAAACAAGGAACTATTATAATTTCGATCTGAAGACCGGTAAACTGATCACTGAGAATGACCTGTTTAAACCGAACTTTCAATCGGCACTTGCCGAGATTATCAAGAAAAGAATTGTTGAAGAAAGCAAAGAAAATAAAGATGAAAAGGATACTGAACCGATTATAAGTCTTGAAGACACTGACTTTTGGACCGAAGCTATTAAACCAAACGGCAATTTTTATATCACCGATGAAAGCATTAACTATGTCTTTAATCCCTATGAAATTGCGCCCTATTATATTGGGCAAACCGAGGTATCTATTCCATTCAACAGAATTTCAAATCTTTTAAAACCAACTTGTATAATTACTTATCTGGTTGAAAAACAAGCCAAACTTTAAAAATCAATCAAGGAACTAACTATGGAGTCATTATTCGAACTTTTAAAAACCCGTCGGAGCATTCGTAATTATTTACCAATCGCTGTTGAAAAGGATAAAATAAATCAAATTACACAGGCAGCTTTGATGGCTCCTGCTTCAAAAAGGAGTAATCCGTGGGAATTTATAGTGGTCGAAAACAAACCAACGCTTTTGAAGCTTTCCGAATGCCGCCCACATGGTTCTCAGATGCTGGTTGATTCACCGTTAGGAATTGTAATTATTGCCGATAAAACTAAAAGTGATGTATGGATGGAAGATGCTTCCATTGCAGCCATTATCATGCAACTACAGGCGCAGGATTTAGGTCTGGGGAGTTGTTGGATACAGGTCTATGGCAGGGAATATACCGAAGGTAAAACAGCAGAACAATATATCCTTGAATTGTTGAATATACCCGATCAATACAGTGTGTTGTGCATCCTTTCAATCGGTTACCCGAATGAAGAAAGAAAACCTTTCGATACGCAGAAACTAGCCGTTGATAAAATACATTTTGAGATATTTTAGCTATAATCAAATAAAATAAGATCTTATGCCAAACAAAAAAGACAATCGATTAGCATGGGGGGTCACCTTGCTTGTTTTTGGAAGCTTATTTCTGACCAGGCAACTACAAATTTTACCATCCGGAATCGCACCTTACATTTTTGATTTAAAAAACTATCCGCTTATTATTGGTTTAATTTTCTTACTTTTCCATTCGAATAAAAACATAGGAATTGTGCTCATTGTTGTCGGTCTGTTATTCCGGTTGTCCGACATCATACAATTAACAAGGCATGTATCTGATTTTATCTGGCCTGTATTACTCATTCTAGCCGGAGGTATCATGGTATTTGGGGTCAAAAAGAAATAAATCAAGCAATGTCGGTATCAAACCAGACCTGGCATTCACACATTAATCTGAATAAATGAAAGTTGTTTTAATAGGTTCCGGCAGTGTGGCCACGCATTTAGGATTAGCTTTACAGGCTAAAGGTTGTACCATTAGCCAGGTATATAGCCGAAATGTTTTGAATGCTGAAACGTTAGCTAAAAAGCTGAATACAGTTTTCATAACGGACATTTCTGAAATTTACATGGATGCTGATATTTATTTCTACGCATTGACGGATAATGCCTTTAAGAATATTTTAAAGAAGATTGTGATGCCCGAAGGCATTCAGGTTCATACTGCCGGCTGTATTCCTATGAATGAATTTGAAGGGTATACTTCTAAATACGGTGTATTTTACCCACTCCAGACATTTTCAAAAAACAAGACTGTTGATTTCAGTCAAATTCCGGTTTGTATTGAAGCAAGTAATTTCGAAGTTCAACAACAGTTACTTGAAATCGCAAACTTAATAACCCCGAAAACCTATTTAATTGATTCGGAACATCGTAAAAAACTTCATTTAGCAGCAGTCTTTGCTTGTAATTTTACAAATTATATGTATGATGTTGCTTCAGTGATTTTAGAAGATTCAGGATTTTTGTTCGATATGATTCAACCTTTAATTGCTGAAACTGCCGGGAAAATCAAACTCATGAATCCTTACGACGCTCAAACAGGACCGGCAGTACGAATGGATGAAATAACAATATCAAAGCATTTAAAAATGCTGGATAAACATCCTGAGTTTAAAAAGATTTATAAACTTATGACTAAAAACATTAACAGGAGACACAAAAGACTCTGAAAATGTATAGATTTACCGAACGATTGATAAATAAATTGTTTTGAACAATTAAAATTTATGACAACATACCTAAAACTTATCCGATATCAGAATCTGATTTTTATTGCATTTGCACAATTTGTTATGCGGCAGGTTGTACTTGTCCCCATATTGCAGACTTTCGGATTTGATGCCACCATGGATACTTCCATGTTGTTTCTATTAATAACAGCAACTGTTTTAATAGCTGCCGGAGGATATGTAATCAACGACTATTTTGACGTAAAAATTGATTTTATCAATAAACCTGACAAGCAGATTGTAGGGAATAAAATATCCCGTCACAAAGCTATGTTATTACATCAAATTCTCACCGGACTCGGAGTTGTATGCGGATTATTACTGGCTTTTTTTGCACGGAGTTTTACCCTCGCTTTTATCTTTATTGTTATTCCCGGATTACTGTGGTTTTATTCTGCGAGTTATAAACGTCAGTTTCTGATAGGAAATCTGGTCATTGCATTTATCTCAGCCATTACAATCCTGATTGTAGGAATTACACAGTTAGCTTTTCTTCAAAAAGAATATGGCAATCTGGTATTCGAGACTCCAATTCCAACCCATTTTTATGCGTGGATAGGTGGTTTTGCCATTTTTTCTTTCCTGTTGACCCTGATACGGGAAATTATAAAAGATGTAGAAGATGAGAAAGGTGACCGTGAAATGGAATGTCGCACTTTGCCAATTAAATGGGGAGTAAAGAAAACAAAACTGTTTTTATATAGCCTGACTGGATTTACAGTCGTCCTTTTATTTCTTGCAAACTTTTATTTTATACATTTCAATGGAACACTCACTCTCAGATATATTATTTTTGGAATTGTCCTGCCTTTCATTGCATTGTGCTTTTTGATTTACAAAGCCAGTGCTAAGTCCGATTTTCATCAGGCCTCGAACTTATCGAAAGTTATTATGTTTATCGGAGTATTGTACAGCTTCGTTTTTTACTATTTACAAGCAAAAACATTTGGTATCAGCTTGTTTAATATATTCGTTTTGAAATAAAATAACCTTATCATAATTTAGCAAATGCTTGAACACCTGAATAATTATAATATAATCCTTGCTTCGCAGTCACCACGTCGTCAGGAGCTTTTACTGGGTCTTAATATCCCGTTTGAAGTTCAGGAGATTGATGTTGAAGAAAGTTATCCCTCTCAATTGGTTGGAGTAGATATCCCGATGTATCTGGCTGAAAAAAAAGCGAATGCATATGCTAAAAAGATGGATGACAAAACATTGCTCATTACAGCCGATACGATTGTCTGGCATGAGGGATGTGTTTTTGGAAAACCCAAAGATAAAGAAGATGCAACACGAATGCTTAAGGCTTTATCTGGAAAAACCCATCAGGTGATTACAGGAGTTTGTATCAGCACCTTATTAAAACGCAGGACCTTCCATGTTATTTCGGAAGTACGTTTTGCCAGACTTGCTCCGGAAGAAATTGAATATTATCTTGAAAATTTTGAGCCATACGACAAGGCAGGAGCCTACGGTGTACAGGAATGGATAGGATATATTGGAGTTGAATATATTGAAGGTTCTTACTTCAACGTGATGGGATTACCGGTTCAAAGGCTTTATTCGGAATTAAAACGTTGGAAAAAGTAATTTTTTTCGTATAATCCCTTTTAATTCAATTCAGTTAAGGAATATTCAATAATTTATGAATCTGAAGGGATAGTCTCCATTGAGGATTCTTTTTAATAAAGTCGATGGCATAATTTATATTCTCATCAATTTTCAGAAAACGCTTCTTCTCTTCTCCTAAAAAAACAGGACTTACAAAATAATTATCTGCAACCGGTAATTCGGAAATATCAGGCAACTCTTTACCGACCTCAATAGGATAACGGAACTCATTAACATGAGTAAAATTCTTTCTTAAAATATCCGGACTTACTTTTGGACTGCATGAAATATATGCAATCTTCGAAGGGACAGGATTTGTACCATTCGTTTCAATACAATTAGTATAATCCTGAAAAAAATCAAGTATCCCGTCAGTCAGTTGCAAGGTTGGTTCTCCACCGGTCCAAATAAGTAAACTTTCCGGATAGTCATCCGGATTTGTAAGTTTCCTTACTTCTTCCATTACCTTCGACACTTTCATTTCAGTGCCGGTACTCCAATCAGTATCACAATACCAACAAGACTTATTGCAGCCCGTCAGTCGTACGAAAACAGCCGCTTTGCCCGTGTTAGCTCCTTCACCCTGTATCGATTTAAAGATTTCAACTACATTTAGAATGCTTTCTGAAGAATTATTCTTCATAGCGGCAATTGGTTTTAGGAGTTTCACTCATTTCGACAGCGAACAAGTGAGGAAATTGCGGTTTAAATAAGTCGTAAACATATTTACTCATATTCTCAACCGAGGTCTGGAAATTGAATACTTCATTTAAATGTTTATGATCCAGGGTCTGGTCCACCCAATCTGAAATGGGCTTCAGATCACTATAATCCTGCACGAAACCTTCTTTGTTGAGTTCACCCTTCAGAAACACCTTCAATGTATAATTATGCCCGTGGATACGACCACAAGGATGATCAGTGATCAGACCAATCAATTGATGGCTTGCCGAAAAATAAAATTCTTTACTTATAGTGTGCATATTTATATCTTCAACTGTTTTAATATTTATATATTTCAACAAATGTAATAAATTATTATTGTTGCCTATTTTTTATTTCGGTTTTTTATTGTTCTTTTAAAACAAACTAATGAACAGTGCAATATTGAGTAGAGTTACGATAACTCCTAACATATTCAGCAAAATCATTGATAATCTTGAATTTTTATACTTGCCCATCACTTTCTCTGATGAAGTTAAATACACCTGAAAGAAGATTGTGAAAGGTAATTGTATACTTAAAACCATCTGTGATATCAACAATCCCTGAAAAGGATTCGAAATGAGCAATATAATGATAAAGGCAATGATCAATGAAATGGCTATACCCAATCGGGTATGGTTATCTTTAATGTCGTAAGGTTCCTTATACATTCCTGCAAATATTGATCCGGCAGCCATCCCTGACGTAATGGTGGAAGCAACTCCGGCAAACAGGAGTGCTACAGCGAATACAATAGAAGCGTGCAACCCAAGCAGCGGGGATAATAATTCTTTGGCTTGTTGAAGTTCTGATACAGGTGTCTTTGTTTTAAAAAATGTAGCTGCAGCGAGTAGTATCATGGCACTATTAATAGCCCAGCCAATAATCATGGATACTAATGTATCGGTAAATTCAAATCGTAATTGTTTCTTTATGATTTTTTCATCTTTTCTGTTCCATTGTCGACTTTGAATAATTTCAGAGTGGAGAAACAGGTTATGAGGCATAACAACGGCACCTAATACACTCATAATGATGAGCATTGAGCCCTGAGGGAAAGAGGGCGTTACCCAGCCCGTCACTGCACTGTTCCAATTAATATCAACTAAAGATAATTCATACAAAAAAGAAAGCCCGATTACCGAAACAAATGCAATAATCCATTTTTCGATGATTTTGTAGGAATTGGTATAAAGCATGATCATTACAAAAAGTGTAACCATAAATGCACCTGCCGGGATAGGAATTTTGAATAGCATATTCAGAGCGATGGCTCCTCCCAGTATTTCAGCCAGTGAAGTTGAAACAGATGCTAACATAGCCGAAGTAAGCAGAAATTTAGAATAAACAGGTTTCAGGTAGATAGCTGCAGCTTCTGAAAGACAGAGTCCGGTGGCAATACCCAGGTGGGCAACATTATGTTGCAGGAAAATCAACATGATGGTAGATAATGTTACCATCCACAATAAAGAATAACCAAACTGTGCACCGGCAGCCAGATTCGATGCCCAGTTACCGGGATCAATAAAACCGACTGTTACCAGCAACCCGGGACCAATAAATTTTAAAATGTCTAATCCACCATATCTGGGTTTATACCCCTTGCGATCTATATTATTGAATAATTTGAACATAATTAATTTTAAAACTTTATTTTAATTTTTAATTCGGTTTGGACTTTTATCCTTTATTTTTTTTGTAAAATTCTATAGTTTCATGAATTCCTGCCTGGTAAGAAACAGGCTTGTATTTAAAGTATGTATTAAATTTTGAAGAATCAAACTGATAGTCATTCTCATTCTGATACAACATTTCCAGGGATTCAAATATTGTTTTATTAAACAGACCTGCCATTCGCAACATCCATTTATTTAAAACCATATGCGTAGGTTCTACTCCAACTTCTTTTGCTATTAAATCAATAAAAGCATTTCCCGTTATTGCAGGACTATAAGTAGGCAAGTGCCACACCTGCTGATAACACTCATCTTTACTCCATAAAAGGTTCAACCCTTTAGCACAATCTAAGGTATACGTAAACGAGTGTAATTTGGTATCATTTGCCAACCATTGTGCTTTTTTATTTTTCAACATTTTTTCTATTGCCAGAAAATACAAAACACTTGAATTCGAAGAATAAGGTCCGTAAAAATCAGCCGATCTGGCAATCATGGCTTGCAAATTATTATGTTTCATCTCATTATTCAACAGATTTGCAACGGTAGCCCTGATCTCTCCTTTAACACTGCATGGGAAATAGGGTGTTTCTTCCGTCATTTTTCCGTCTACCAGACCGTACATATAGACATTATCAAAGAAAATCAATTTTGCACCACAGCTTTTACAGGCATCTATAACATTTCTCATTATTTTCGGCCAATATTCACTCCATACTTTTCTGTCATATGGTAATCCGGCCATTAGATAAACAATATCAGATCCTTTTACACTATTTAATGTTTGATCAAATGATGAAATGTCTGCTTTAAATGATTCTGCACCGGAAATTGAAAAGTTACTACGTGAAACAAGACGAACGCTTTCTTTCGATTTTAGTAATTCGTTTGTCAGGGCATTCCCAATTGAACCTCCTGCACCTAAAATAGTGTGTTTCATAACTAATTTTAATTAAAGGTTTAATATTATATTAAAAAAACACTTCAGGTAGCTTCAAGTTCATTTATCGCATCGTTTTTTTTATTTTATTATTATTAAAGACAACAAATCGATCTTTTAAAATCAAAATTTATATATTTCAGTGCATTTAGCCCTTTATTTTGGTCTCTTCACAATTTATTTAAAATTTCATTAATAATAATGACAGAAATAGCTTAACAATGTAAATAATTTTTTTTATATTTGCATCACGGTTATTGAAATAAATACAAAAATACCTACTTTCAATGATTAATAAGGCAGGTTTGATTAATTATATTAAAAAAATAGAATCTAAAATTAAATAAACAGTTATTAAAACGCAATATTTTTTTTTAGTTGAAAAACACTTTCCTTATTTTTTTTAGAAGTATTAAATAAACCGATTCATAAATGGAACATATAAAAAAATATTTATTTTTTTCAGATTCAGTGATTGAATTGAATATTTTCATTAAATCAATTGGTTGTTAATAAATATTTTACCAAAAACGTGGTAAAAAATAAAATAATATATATCTTTGGCACAATTAATAAATAAATAAATAGAAACACGATATTAATATTACATTATCAGGTCGGATCTATAAGAAATTAACTATATAATTTCATTTATTCCAGGTTATATCAATGTATGATATAATGATTTAACCTTAAATAAATCACTCAGACACTAAATTCACTATCACTATCACTATACAAACTCAAAAAAATTACGAAAATGGAAAATGAAAATGAAAAAAGCCCGTTAATCGAAGACGATGATGTGCTTTACAAGCTATTGCAGGTGCCTTTTTATACAATAGGCGGCTTTGAAGTTGATGTTCAAAAAAGACTGCTTACTCTTAAGGGTGAGACGACTAAACTTACAAAAAAAGAAATGCATTTACTTATTTTATTTGCATCTAATCACAACAGTTTTTTAGATCGTAAATATACACTTAAAACTATCTGGAAAGATGACAGTTATTACAACGCAAGAAGTATGGATGTGTATATCTGCAAATTACGTAAGTTATTAAGTGGCGATCCTGATGTTATGATTATCAACATTCATGGCAAAGGATATAGAATGGTTGCTTCCGTAAGCCAACGATTAAGCTAAAAAGAATTGAACTGATTGGACAGTAAACAATGCATTAACTTTCCGGTATAAAAAAAGCCTCGCTACAGCGAGGCTTTTTTTATACCGGAATAAGAATCATTTCTTATTCAAATTATTTTTTCGGTTTTGTCGAGCATGACTATGTTTTACTCCATATGAGAAGTAAATTACAAATCCAATTGCCATCCATATGAAAAGACGCATCCAGGTATCAAAAGGCAACGAAGACATAATAAAAAAGCAAACCAGTGCTCCCAGTATCGGAACAAAAGGTACCCAGGGTGTTTTAAATCCACGGATAGCATCCGGTTCAGACTTTCTTAAGATTATAATGCCTACGCATACAATCACAAATGCCAACAAGGTACCAATAGATACTAATTCTCCAAGTAAACCTATTGGAAACAGTCCGGCAAAAAAAGCTGCAAAACTACCAGTTACAATAGTCGTAATATGTGGAGTTTTAAATTTTGAATGTGTTTTAGCAAAACTCTTCCATAACAATCCATCACTGGCCATGGAAAAGAACACACGTGACTGACCCAATAACAATACAAGCACAACGGAACTCAGTCCTGCAATGGCACCTATTTTAATTATAGGACGTAACCATACCAAACCGGGACCTGCAGTATCAATTGCCAACGCTATCGGAGCTGAGACATTCAATAACTTGTAACTTACGATTCCTGTAAGTACCAGACTAACTCCGATATATAAAATTGTACAAATAAACAAAGAGGCAAGAATTCCAATAGGAACATCCCGTTTCGGATTAATTGCTTCCTGCGAAGTGGTCGAGACCGCATCAAACCCGATGTAAGCGAAGAATACCACGGCAGCACCGGTTAATACTCCGGAAGCTCCAAAATGCCCCCATTCGCCCGTATTGACAGGAATAAATGGAGTCCAGTTAGCAATGTGAATATGCGAAATGCCAAATCCGATAAAAAGGAGTATGACGACCACTTTTACCAAAACAATGATATTATTGAATTTTGCAGACTCTTTAATCCCGATAACCAATAAAGTGGTCATCAATGCGACAATAAAAATTGCAGGGAAATTGATTATTGCACCTGACAAATGCCATCCTCCCGAATCAAAAACAAATGGACTCTGACAGATGGAAGTAGGTAATGCAATTCCAAAATCAGCCAAAAAGCTGGTCACATAACCCGACCAGCCCACAGCAACTGTTGCCGATCCGAAGAGATATTCTAGAATCAAATCCCACCCGATAATCCAGGCTACAAATTCACCCATAGTGGCATATCCATAGGTATAGGCACTTCCCGATACCGGAATCATTGATGAAAACTCTGCATAACACAAACCCGCCAGCAGACAACCAAAAGCCGAAATGATAAACGATATGGCAATGGCAGGTCCGGCATGCAATGCTGCAGCAGTTCCGGTAAGCACAAAAATTCCGGCGCCTATAACACAACCTACACCCAACAATGTCAGATTTAAAGCACTAAGATGTCGTTTTAATGTGTTGTGTTTACTATCGGCTTGCTCCTCAAGCTCTGCCAACGTCTTTCTAATAAATAAATCTTTAATCATAAATAATTAGTTTCATGCGATATAAAAGTCAGTTTGATAGAATATATCCTATTCTACTTAATAATTGGTATGTTTTGATCACAAAAATAGGTATTTTTATCGGTTTTACCCGTTTAACACGAAATTTTTTTTCTATCATCCGATTATAAGCAAAAAGAAAGAGACGTTGCAAGCAACGTCTCTTTCTTTAAAGTATGTACAAATGGAATTTTAATGACAGAATTATTTTTTTTCAATATAAGCAAGTACTTCGCCTTTACGAACCATTTCACCCTGTTTCTTCTCAACTCCTACAATCCGACCGTCACAGAAGCTTCCGATATGTTCCAGACCGTAGTTTGTCTGAATGGTACAAAGAGTATCATATTCTTTGACTTCTTTTCCATGAACAGGTTCTACCGAAACTTCATTGAAATCAAGTTCCCAGATAACACGACCTGTTGCATTCGAAACCACCGGTTCTGCATTCGGATATTTTAAGGCACGTAAATCGGGTAATTCGATGGTACTGGTAGCGTATTTTTCTTTGATAGCTGCTTCCAGTTCTCCTTCAAACCTTTTTTTTGCTTCTCCTGATTTGAAATCCTTGTATTGTTTTTCGTGCATTGCAAATTCAAACAGTTCTTCATCATCCTTGCCCCTGTCCCATCCGTTGGTTTTCATTTCGTCAATGAAACGTGGCAGTTCGTTTGGATAATTTTCCTGTGGATTTCCTTCAAAGAATACATATTTGTTCTTTTCGGCCAACGCAATAATTTCCGGTGCAAGTTTTCCGGGAAGTTTTCCGGCTTTACCCAAAATCATATCCCAACTGTTTTTATCAATCATACTAAAACGTGGTTGACCTTTCACAAGAAACATGACATTCATCAGGGCAATATTTTTTACATACTGACTGAATGGTGTTACCAGGGGTGGATTACCAAGCATAGGCCAGATATATTTTACTTCATCAAATAACATGATCAACAAATCATCGGTGGACATTTCTTTTTTGTTCGCACCTTTGAGGTATGAATTAATACCAGCATGAACACCTTTCAGATCGGCCATCAATGAACCCATCATTCCTCCGGGAAGTCCGCAACCAACCAAAAGGGAAGTCATAAACTTATTCCGGTCGTCAATAAAGTAGCCCAAAAAGTCATCTACAAAGCTTTGAGTCAATCTGCGTGCTTCCATATAAGCAGTCATGTTGATTTCAGGAACTTTGAAACCGGCATCTTTCAACATTGCCTGAATCGTAATAACATCAGGATGAACCATTCCCCATGAAAGTGGCTCCATAGCAACATCAAGGTAATCTACTCCGGCTTTGGCAACTTCGAGCATAGACGCTACAGAGAAACCGGGTCCCGAGTGACCATGATACTGAACAATAATATGTGGATGTGCTGTTTTGATTGCTTTTACAATTTGACCCAGCATTACAGGACGACCAATACCGGCCATATCTTTCAAACAAATTTCGTCGGCACCGGCTTCAATAAGTTTTTCGGACATATTCACGTAATACTCCACTGTATGGATTTCAGAGTAAGTAATACACATGGTAGCCTGTGCAATCATTCCGGCAGCCTTTGCATAATGTATCGAAGGGATAATGTTGGTTACATCATTCAATCCGCAAAAAATACGCGTAATATCAACACCCTGCGCTTTTTTTACTTTATACATCAGTTCACGGACATCGGCAGGAACCGGATTCATACGTAAACCGTTCAAACCACGGTCGAGCATATGGGTTTGAATACCTGCATCATTGAAAGGTTTTGTAAAAGTTCGAACCGCATCATTTGGATTTTCACCATAGAGCAGATTTACTTGTTCGGATGCACCACCGTTTGTTTCTACCCGTGCAAAACACCCCATTTCAATAATGACCGGAGCTATTTTTGCCAATTGGTCTTTCCGTGGCACATATTTTCCTGACGACTGCCACATATCGCGGTAAACAAGGCTGAATTTAATTTCTTTCATAATTTATTTGATAATTTGCTTTAAAATTCAATTTGAGTTTCAAGTTTTACAATTCTAAATAAATTCATTTTCAAGCAATTAAAACCTGACAAAAGCATCTTGAAAACGACTGTAAATATCGGATTTTTTTTTCAACTGGCAAAGAAATTAAAGAATTATTTCTTTAATTATTTAGGATGATTATCAGTCTTTTTTTTCTGAATGAAAGTAATTATATTGAAAAAATAAAACTTTAAAACAGGAATAGATAAAAAGAAAAAAATAACAAACAAAATACAAGAATTTCATAACAAATTAAAAGTTGAGACAAAGATCAAAACGGATTATAATTTCGATTGATACTGTAAACTGTTGGATGAATGATATCTAAAACATACGAATTTGAATGACTACTTTGTTTTAAAGGTAAATGGCTTAGAAATCCTCAATGTGTCTGAAACTATCAACCAACATGCTTTCTTTTTAATCAGATTATGAACTTTTTTAGCATCTCAATGTTCTTGTTGCTATCAGAATTTGGATTTTATTCTAAATCCCGCATATTAAGTCAATTCCGGTTATTGAAAAATCCAGTTCCCCTTCGCTTGCTGTTTTACTCCCGTTTTAAACCCGTTTTAAGGTAAAACTTACATAAACTATATAAATATGTATTAGAATATATTATCTGAATATTAGGAATGATTTGCGGAAATATTGTTATAAAACCGGAGTAAAAGGGGTATTAACGCGAATAAAAGGGGTAGTAAAAATAGAATTTGTAAACAGAAGGAATCAAATAATGATCTACCGGATGTCGAATACAACATTTTAAATCTATTCAAGCATTAAATCAGAAGAGAATACTGATTTGATCCGAAGAACGCCTTAAAACTTCATACTTTCAAAAAAGCTTTTTTAATTCTCCGAAAAACAGAACAGAACAATTTACGGGTAATTATAAAACAAAAAACTTAACTAAGGTTCTTAAGTATTGATATTGTTTTGGAATAACTATCAATATTATTGAAAGAATATAAGTTTAATTAAAAAGTCAAATTCAACTGTTGAAGTTGTAAATCATTTAAGTTATTGTTTTACTTCACCATTAAAAGTTATTGCATCTCTGTTGAAAGAATTAACAGTGAACATAGAACTGCCGTTATTAAATATATTCAGATAAATCTCATAATCGTTTTCTCTGGCTTTAATTTCAAAATGGATATCCCAGCCATCCGACTTCTTATTTGACTTAACAGAATACTCTTTAACAGGTTCTGCAAATTTAATTCCTCCTTCACTACCACCGTACGGTGCGGAATAAGCTACTCCGAAATAAGGCAAAAAGGCAAATGCAGAATCATTTTTAATTCGCAAATCATATTCGGAAGTCAGGTAAATCGGTTTGCCCCTCATTGGATTCGCATAATTCGCAATAACTGTATAATCTTTCACCTGAATTTTTCGGGTAAGTTCATTCTTGTTTTCAGGTGTTGTTTTCACTGAAGAGCAAGAGAACGTAAAAAGCAGAGCAATGATCGCTATTTGATTAAAAAATGTTTTCATAAGGCATAAGTTTGAATCCATTTCATCTAATTCTAACGAACTTATAAACAACAAAAATGTTGCCAAAATCAAGTTCCGGCAACATTTAAAATATAAAAATACTGAATAAGAATACAATAATTCAATTTAAGAAAGAATAGATTCTTCGATAAAAAGCAGGTCGTATTTACACTTTGTTCAGTTTTAAAATGAGTCCTTTCCAGGGTGGTATTCCTGAAATGAAAGTATTCCGGGAACTTAATGTAAGCAACGGGAACTTTTCGGTTGTATCCAATAAATTTGTAACAGTATAGTTCTGACCTTCGTCCAATTCAAGGTACTGAAAAGCCTCAAGAGGGAATCTGACTTCTGTTTCCAGGAATTTATCATCGAAATTTAATACAAAGAGAATTAATTCCTGTTTATATTTGCGGAAATAGGCATATTGTTCGTGAGAATTGAATTTTGGATTATCAAAATTGGCAAATTCAAGATCATACATCAGTCCATCGGTTATAGCCTTTTCGGATAAAGTTATATTCAACAATATCTGATAGAACGAGCGGAGTTCTTTTTGTTCGGGAGATAAATTTTCGCCGTCAAATTTGCCATCATTAGCCCATGCCTGAATGGATTTCACACCCCAATAGTCGAAAATACTGGTCCTTCCATCAAGTCCGCTAAAGCCTTCACTATCCATCCCATGCTCACCGAGCTCCTGACCTGAATAGACAAGCACGGGAGCCTGTGTCAGCGTTGCAGCAACAATCATTGCAGGCTGAGCATACATCCCATTTCCTGAATAAAATCCGGACCCTATGCGTTGTTCGTCATGATTCTCCAAAAAGTTAATCATGTTATTTTCAATGCCACCCAATGCTTGCCATGTATTTGTGATCTCACGGACAGGAAAATTACGGCTCGTCACATTACGGAGCATTTCGTACATCCCTTCTTTATCATACAGGTAATCGAATTTACCGTTACAAATATAATTTCTGTATTCTTTCGGATTATAGACTTCACCTATGAAAATCAAAGCCGGATATTTAGCTTTGAGTTGAGAGACAGCCCATCCCCAGAACTCAACGGGTACCATTTCCACCATATCGCACCTGAAACCATCCACTTTTTTAGAAGCCCAAAAAAGGAGTATATCGCGCATTTTAAACCAGGTGTCAGGTATGGGATCAAATTGTTTTTGATGACCTTCCGTGTAATTCACTCCATAGTTTAATTTCACAGTTTCATACCAGTCATTTTGAGATGGATGGGCTGTAAAATGATCATTACCGGTAACTTTAGCCGGAAATTCTTTATATCCCAACACATTAAAACGAGGTAAAAAGGCCTCGTTAGGAAGATAATAAAAATTATTTAATGGTGAGAAAGCCCAATTAGAATGATCTTTTTCACCCAGATCCACAACATCTTTTGGTTTAGCAGTCGAATGATACTGACGGGCCACATGATTGGGAACAAAGTCGATAATGACTTTCAGATTCGCTTTATGTGTACGGGCAACCAGGTCCTCGAATTCATTCATCCGGTTATCCACATTTTCAGCTAAATCGGGATCAACATCATAATAATCTTTGATGGCATAAGGCGAACCTGCTATCCCTTTTACGATTGCCGGATGATCATTCGCAATCCCAAAGGAAGAGTAATCAGTCTGAGTAGCATGTTCAATGACTCCGGTGTACCATACATGAGTAACACCCAGTGATTTAATTTCGGATAATGCATTTACAGTAAAGCTATTAAATTTTCCACAACCATTTTCTTCAATAGTTCCTTTGTGTTTGTTGGAAGAATTAAAATTTCCAAAGAGACGGGGCAGAACCTGATAGACTACAAATTTCGACATGAATTACAGATTAAAATGAAAACTAAATAAGTTATTTATAAATCAGACTATTGATTCTTGATTTTGTTTAAATCGAATTGACTGATTTTTTGAATATTAAATTCGATGGGTTGATTTTGTTTCACTTTTGAGGATACCTTTGTACTTCCTTTTGTGGAAACCAGAAAATTATCTACCCAAATATCACCCATTGGCGGCACCAGAAATCCAAATTCATTTAATGCACTGTTGGCGACAATCTCTGAAGTATAGCAATAAACATTGTTTATAAAATAATACAACACCTGGCCAATCTTGACGACTTTTAATTTATTGTTTCCGGCTGAAACAACAGACGATTCACTGAGTTCAGTAAAATAGCTATACCATGATCGGTTGCCCATGTACATATTTTGATTATTACTAATCGTAAAAAATTCAACCGGATCGGTAGTTCCTGAAGAACCTTCAGGTACGGATCCAAAAATCAGGCCGTATTGATTGGTTGCATCACCTGCCGGATAATTGATTGTAACCTCAAAAGAAAAATCAGTTTGAATTGAAACAGAAGCCGGGATTTTTAAAAACACAAGATAAATTTCACTCGCTAATGAATGAAAGAGCATACCTCCATTCTTCAAACTGCGATTAAAATCCGTATAATTGCCAAGAGGCCAACCTGATTGATCCGGAGTATCAAAACTGAGATAAAAAAAAGGATTGAATCCTACGGTGTCTACAGGTAGCTGTTTACTGCTAAAATCAGGAAGCGGAGTCTTTTCATTAAAGAGTTCATCGACATAATACTTCCGTCGAATGCCCCGGTAATTAATATTCCACGATCGGTTATTTACTTTATCTCCACCGCACATGATTGATTTCCAGTCACCGTTTGGAAGTGTAGAATTCAAATGTCCCCGGTTAAGCAACCCGTGTCCGAGTTCATGAAAAATAAGATCTTCCTTCATAGCATCTGCTCCGGCACTTTTTGAAATATCATCCCAATATGTTTTGTCAATTTCAATGCGGATAGGTTTCTCATAATGAGTTAAACCGGCGGTATTGTCTTTTAGATTGGCGAATTCAATGATCAGTCCGGTATTTTGAGGATCAAAATTGTGACCCCTGGATAATCCTTCGGATTCAAAGCGTTGTAAATAGTCGGTGAAAGAGCTGTTAACATTATATTCTTTGGAATCTTTGCAAGATGTCAAGAACATGCAACCACAACAAATATAAAATAATAAATACCTTGATAGAGTCATATAAACGCTTTTTATAAAAAAAACACCCGCAAATATAAACAAAAAACCGAACGCTAGCGTTATATTCTAATTAACATATATTTTTTTAAACAATATAATAAAATAAGTTCATGGCAACAGTAAAATTTAAAGGCAGTGACGTTCATTCCAATGGAAAATTACCGGAAATTGGTTCAATAGCTCCTGATTTCACGTTAGTAGATGCAGGTCTTCAGGAAATACATTTAAGCGATTACAAAGGTAAACGTGTTTTGTTGAATATTTTCCCAAGTTTGGACACATCAACATGTGCCACATCCGTTCGCAAATTTAATAAATGGGTATCGGAAAAAGACAATATTGTAGTTTTATGTATTTCGAAAGATCTGCCATTTGCTCAAAGTCGTTTTTGTGGTGCCGAAGGATTGGAGAATGTGATAACGGCATCTGATTTCAGATACAATACTTTTGCTACTGACTATGGCGTTCTGCTTACTGACGGTCCGTTAAAAGGTTTAATGGCACGTTCGGTGGTAGCTCTTGATGAAAACGGGAAAGTATTATACTCCGAACTGGTCGCTGAAATCACAAATGAACCAAATTACGAATTAAGTGTTTATTGATGTAAGAATACTTGTTTACGAACGAGTAATTATTATGTGTGAATAAATAATATTAATCCTTTTATGATAACCTTTCTCTGCTGTGAAGCTCAGAAAGGTTTTTTTATTATATCAGATCACCCTTTATTTATTGTTTCCTGATTTAAAATATCAGGATCAGTTAATTTAATTACAATCTAAGTAATTGGACCAATATATTGTCCTACACTATTTCTTGAAAAATTAAACTTTTCAAATATTCAAAATAAGGGAAATAAGGTTTTTTATCCGGGGTATTTGGTTCTCTCTTATGTAAATCCTTTATAAACACTAGAATTTCTGCATTTTAAAAGAGTTATTTTATTGGGGCTTTTTGCGTTCATATTGAGGGACTACTAAGGTTTAATACCTTATATATAAGGCATTAAACCTTAAACTATATTTTTATTTTAACTCTTAGTAGAATATTAAGTAAAAAAAAACTAACCCTTATTTAAATTAGAATCATACGACATTATTTGTTGTCTTTTACTTATGTCCTGATCAGAAAAGCACTTTTTTATCGATAAATAATTGCAGATAATTAATGATCTATTTGTTAATCACTAAAATCTTGCTTTCAGTATCCTTACAATTATTAATTGTTAATTATTAATCATTAATTATCTTGACAGAATGACCTTTTTCATTATTTTTTTATCGTGGTTCTTAATTTCCTGTACTGACTTTTAAAGTTTTTTCAACAACAGACCCAATTTGCTCAATCCATCCTGAACATCGAGAGCTTCCACAGTTTCAAATGCTTTAAGAGCAATCATTGCACAAACCTCGGCATCATCACCAGCCCGGTGATGATTGAATTTAATGTTATGGAACTCGCTTACTGCACTTAGCGAATGGCTGGGAAGTTGTTTCCACACTTTTCGGGAAACATTGACACTGCAAAAATAATCAACCCTTGGTATTGCCAGATCATAACAAGCCAGGGAGGCACGCAGTACTCTCATGTCAAAAGCAGCATTGTGGGCAACCAGAATGTTATCTTCCATCCAGGGTTTCAATTCACCCCAGAGTTCATCGAACGTAGCAGCAGTGGCTACATCATTCGTTGAAATGCCATGCACCCGTTGATTCCATGGATTCATATATGGAAAACAAGCCGGTTTGATTAACCAGGATTTAGATTCGATTATTTCTCCGTTTTCGACACGGGTAAGACCTATTTCACAGGGGAAACTTGCATGTGCAGTTTCAAAATCAATTGCAGTAAATGTCATATTTTAAAATTGTCTTTAGATTAGCGATTTCAAAGATACACTATCTTACATTAATTACCAATATCATTGATAAAACATTATTTGCATAAAATAATGTAATTTTATTATAATAATATAATATTTAATATCGAATTTTGTGTGAATAGACACAAAAAAATGAGAATACTGTTAAAAGTAAGCATGATGCAATCAACACTTCACATCATATGCCTATTATTCCGTACATTTGCACAATAAATATCAAATTGTGCAATATGAATAACTTAAAAATCGGAAATCTGATAGCCAGCTTACCAATAATTCAGGGAGGTATGGGTGTTGGAATTTCTTTATCTGGTTTAGCGTCTGCCGTTGCAAATGAGGGGGGTGTAGGCGTTATTTCCTGTGCGGGAATCGGTCTTATTTATCGAAATACAGCTAAGGATTATATGGAAGCATGTATCATTGGCTTAAGAGAAGAAATTAGAAAAGCAAAAGAAAAATCATCGGGTATTATCGGTGTAAACATCATGATGGCTTTGACTAATTTCAGTGATATGGTAAAAACTTCTATCGCTGAAAAGGCTGATATCATTTTTGCCGGTGCCGGTCTTCCATTGGATTTACCAAAATACCGTACTCCCGACTGTACCACCAAACTTGTACCCATTGTTTCTTCGGCAAGAGCTGCAAGAATTATTTGTGAAAAGTGGAAAACACTCTATGATTACTTACCTGATCTGGTAGTAGTTGAAGGACCCCGTGCCGGTGGTCATCTTGGTTTTAAAATGAACCAGATAGAGGACGAGAATTTCTCAATCCAAAAATTAATTCCTGAAGTAGTGAAAGAAGTTGCTATTTTTGAAGAAAAATACAACCAGGAAATACCTGTTATTGCCGCCGGTGGAATTTATACGGGTGAGGATATCTACAACATAATGCAACTGGGCGCTAAAGGTGTTCAAATTGCAAGTCGTTTTGTCACCACCACCGAATGTGATGCGGATATTAAATTTAAAGAATCGTATATCAATGCCCACGATCATGACGTTGAAATTATTCAGAGTCCTGTAGGAATGCCTGGCCGTGCTCTAAAAAGTGAATTCCTTGAAAAAGTAAAACTGGGTCTGACACGTCCAAAATCATGTCCATACAATTGTTTGCATACGTGTGATTACACAAAAGTGCCATATTGTATTATCGTGACCCTGTATAATGCTTATCTGGGTAAAATGGACAAAGGATATGCTTTTGCAGGCAGCAATGCTTATCTGGCAACAAAAATTTCAACAGTAAAAGAAATTATTGATGATCTGGTTTCCGGATATAACAAAGCCGAGAAAGAAGCGATAGCATAAATAAACATATCCTACTTTTAGGTAGCCATTTAAGAAGGACAAATCAACCATTTTGGATGTTTTGCCCTTTTTTTGTATATCTGACACTAAGCACATAAAATAAAGTTTTTTTTCAATGGGCTGATTTCATAGCATTAACATCGTTAGGCTAATAATTTTACAAAATTTTCGAGATAAATACATTAGTTTATCAGAATTATTGGTTAATATTGCAGAAATTTATGAATAAAGAAAATATGAGAAATTTAAAAATTCGATATCTCGAAGCTTTAAATGATGCAGATATAGACATAGCAGGAGAGATACTTGATGAATTCGGTGTGCTTGATACCATTGAAATATTAAATTGGGTGAAAGAATACCCTTACCGACCCATTACACAGTTTAATATTGCCCGTTCAACTGACAGTATCTTTATCAAATTTTCAGTACGTGGGAGTATGCTACGGGCTATCTATTCTAATGATCAGGATCCGGTTCATGAAGACAGTTGTGTCGAATTTTTCTGCAAACCTGTAGGAGCAGATAAGTATACAAATTTTGAATTTAATTGCATCGGAACCTGTGCCGCTTCAACCCGTAAAAGCAGAAATGAAGAAGTAGTACCCTTTTCCGTGGAAGAATTGAACTCTATCAAACGATCACCTTCAATCGGAAGGCGTGCTTTTAATGAGATGGAAGGCATGTTTGAATGGGAATTAGCAGTAAAAATCCCATTCAATTTAATGGGTATTGACCCGTCCAATCTACCGGAGAAAATACTTGGGAATTTCTATAAGTGCGCTGATGGTACCGATTCAATGCATTTTGTTACCTGGAGTCCCGTAAAAACAGAGAAACCGGATTTTCATTGTCCTGAGTTTTTTGGAGAATTATATTTTTAAAAACAGGCGCAAATAAACAATTCGATCTTATAATCAAACGAATTGTTTAATTCTGTGATAGAAAATAAAACGTCGTGTAATCCATACAAATGGATTACACGACGTTTTATTTTCTAAACCCTACATAAAGTCTTTTTATAAATGGGCTTTTTGTCAAAAAGTAAAAAAAACGTGTTAAAGAACAAAACAAGAGCTTTAACTGTTTAAAATATAAAAGGAATAATGATTATTATTTTGTTGATAATGGAATTCTGTCACTTTACTACCGGCAGAACAATAGATAAGTACAGTTTTATTGAAAATAGCAAGACATTTAATTCAAAATACTTACCTGACAAAAAACTCAAAACAAAACAATTATGAAAAAGATTAGTGTTTCCATTGTCCTAATGTTGATTGCGATGACCGCATTTTCACAAAACTGGGTTTCTGATCCGGCACATTCCCGACTCGGATTCTCCATTTCCCATCTTATGATTTCACATGTGACCGGAAATTTCAAACATTTTGAAATAAAAGCTGTTACTACCAAACCTGATTACAGCGATGCTAAAATAGAGCTTATAGCGCAGATTTCAAGTATTAATACTGATGTGGAACAACGGGATACACATTTGAAGAGTGCTGATTTCTTCGATGCTATTAAATATCCCACCTTGGTTTTCAAGAGCACTTCATTGAAAAACATCAAAGGAAATGACTATAAGCTAACCGGTAATCTGACAATGCATGGGATTACGAAAACTATAGTGCTGGATGTATCATACGAAGGAAAAGTGACAGATCCAATGAGTAAAAAAGATATTGCGGTATTTACCATAAAAGGTGTATTGAACAGATCAGAATATGGTGTCGGAAATAAATTCCCGACAGCAATGGTTGGGGATGAAGTGACAATTAATGCAACTGCAGAACTAAGTCCGTCAAAATAGATTTCATATGATTTAATAAGGAGGCACACATAATTTGTATGCCTCTTTTTTATCCGGTTAATTTTCGTAAGAATTTAATTCCTGAAACAGTATAAAACTATCCATATAAACAAATCGGGTAATGATTAAGACAATAATTGAGTCGAAACAAAGAAGTATTCACAACAATTTGCTAAATTTGCAAAACTATGAGAATAGGATATTAATATTTAATTTTTCAAAAGATATACGACAATGAATATTGAAAAGATTAACTGGCATGGAATTGATGCCGTTTTGCTTGAAACTAATGTCTATGAAGCCATTATTGTGCCTTCGGTTGGTGCAAATCTAATCAGACTGTACAATAAAGAAAAACATATTGACATTTTGCATACACCCGACTCAGAAGAAGTTGAAACATTCTTAAAAAGGCCGCAGATTTTTGGTGTACCTTTACTTTTTCCACCCAATCGAATTGAAGATGGGAAATATACTTTTGCAGGTAAGAATTATGAATTTCCTATAACCATTCCGGCTCAACATAATTATCATCACGGAATCATCAAATCACAACCGTTTACCATCACCCGTACCCGTTATTCGTCGGATGCCGTTGAAGTAGAAGCCAGTTTTTACTCTAACTGTATCAATGATGTCATCTATAAAAACTTTCCTCATGAATTCGTTTGCAGGATACGATTCATACTTACTGACAAAGAGTTGACCCATATCGTTTCTTTTACAAATTTAGGGACATCACCTATGCCGGTAGGAGTTGGCTTCCATACGCCATTGTGTCTGCCTTTTTCAAAAAACACATCGAAAGGGGATTACAAATTACGTCTTTCATGCGGAAAACAATGGGAATTATCCGATCGCAGCCTTCCAACAGGAAACTTATTGGATTTAGGAGGAGAAGACTCCCTGTTGCGAACCGAAGGTATGACAGTTACCGGTAGACCGATTGAGATTGCACTCACCAATGAATTAATCACTGAAAGTGGTAGAACATACAACGGTGCTATCCTTACGAATACAAAAGACAATGTAAGTGTTTATTACGAGGTGGACAGCCAGTTTAAGCACTGGACACTCTGGAATAATGGAGGAGAAGTCGACTGGGTATGCCCCGAACCTCAGACCTGGGCTATCAATGCACCCAACCTCGATTTACCGGCTGATATCACGGGCTTTCAATCGGTTAAAGGTGGTAAAACATGGAGTGGTACTACCCGTTTTTATGTAAAATAAAAAAAAAGAACTCAGATAAAAAAAACCGGAAAGAATCACTTGATTCTTCCCGGTTTTTTTTTACGATGAAACACATACTTTTACAGCGTGTGAAGTGCTATCTTTTTCAGGCTGTTAATCTGACTTTCGTTCCCAAAAACCAATAATTTATCACCTAAATGAATCAGGTTCTCAGCTGTGGGATTTACCTGTAACTCATTGTTTGATGAATAAAATCCTATGACTACCAAATTTGTACGGTGTGGAATATTGGCCTCCCTGTAAGTTTTATTGATCAAATCACTGGCATCTTTAATCTCCACCAGCCCAAATTTGTATTCTTTTAATTCTTCTTTTGCTTCGGCAAAATCAATGAAGTTAAAGAAATCACTGCTTGTTGTAGCGATTGAAATAATCCGGTCGGTAGCAATCTCAATAGGTGAGACAATAAAATCAGCACCTGCTTTTTTGAATTTTACGGCTGAATTAATTTCATCGACACGTGTAATCACCTTGATACTATGATTCAGGTCTTTTGCGCTCAGGGTTACAAACAGATTCTCAGCATCGGTTGAAAGAACTGAAATGAGGATATTGGCTCTTTTAACACCCGCCTGAAGTAAAACATCATCATTGGTGGCATCTCCGTCAATATGAATAAATTTCTTATCGATAATTTCTTTGATTTTTTCATTCCGTTCGGCATTACTTTCGATAATGACTACCTGTAAACCTCTGCGAACTAAATCATCTAAAACCCGTTTCCCGGTTTTACCATACCCACACACAATGTAATGATCGTTCATTAAGTCTAATACTTTGTTCATCTTACGTTGTTTTAATAATTTAGACAATTCACCTTCAGCAAAAAAGGCAGAAATTTTACCCACGGAATACAGACCTACCGTAAATGCGGAAATTATAATACAAATAGTAAATATTCTTCCGGCATCCGATACCGGGACAACATCACCATAGCCAATGGTAGAAAAAGTAGTCACCATCAGGTAAAATGATCTTAAAGGACTAAGTCCCTCAATGATGATATATCCAAAAAAAGCAATCATTAACAGGCTGGAAATTGCGATCAGGGGGACCAGCAATTCTTTTAATATCAAAGTTCTTACTTTTGATTCTTTTCTCATTTTGAATGATTTATCTGACCCGCAAACTGATTTTCAAAGATATATTATTTTTCAGAAATTCCATAGAACATGAATCTTTTTAATTCGTTAATAAGTTGATAAAACAAATATGGGGAATACACACTTTTTCAATCACAAAGTGCATACAAATCACCGCGTGGATTGACTAATAAAACAGGTATAGCCGATTTCTTAATAACATGGTATTCCTTTGGTCCGAAAAGTATGTCATCCAATCCATAATCCCGGGAAGCAGAGATGATAATCATTCCCGCATTTTCTTTCCCGGCAACCTGAATCGATTCAACTTCCACTTTGAAACTATCTTTGACAGCCTTATCAAGGGTATAGTTCAACTGGAATTTATCAAACAAGAGTTTCATTTTCGCGGCAGTAGATGCTGCTTTTGAACCATAATCATTGGCCAGTAACAATTTTATTTCAGAATTACAAAACCTCCCGAATGCTGAAGCAAACTGTGCTTTTTCAATTTCTTCTTCCAGAAAACCGACGGGAACAATCACTTTAGTAAGACTTAATTCATCAAAGGAATCTTTATAAAACAAATAGGGGATTCTGAGTTCACGGCAATCATTCAGCCGGTTACGGATACTTTTTGTTTGCCCGTCAGGTAATTGAATAAACAGAAAAGAAGCATCCATGTCTTCGCAAACTGAAGGAAGGGTCATTGTTTTTGAATTCCATACAGAAACCTGGATATCTTTCAGGTTGAGTGTCTTCAATAACTCATTCAATTCATCTTCCCGTTTTGCAATATGTTCATCCTGTTCAACAACACTGAATATACCAACTGTTTTTTTAAGTTGAGCTGCCAACTGGGAGGCACTTTTTAGCAGGACTTTTGCTGTTTTTATTTGCTCTATCTGAATTAAAACCATTATTCCTGAAAATATATTCGTTTCACCCGTCTTGAAACGCTGGTAAGTACTTCATACGGAATGGTTTTCAACCAACCGGCCACTTCGTTTATTGTCAGGTTATCTCCAAATAGTTCAACCACATCACCTTCTTTGGCTTGAATACCGGTTATATCAATAATTACAAGATCCATGCACACATTCCCGATAACTTTAGCGCGTTTTCCATTAATAAGCACCTCTCCTACCCCATTACCCAGTTTTCGGTCAAATCCATCGGCATATCCAATCGGGATAATGGCTATTTGTTTATCCGTGTTGATAATGCCTTTGCGACTATACCCCACCGTCTCACCGGCTTTTACATTTTTTATCTGCAAAATTACGGTCTTTAGCGCACATACCTGTTTTAAACTCACTTCCGGGATAGAGCTGATACCGTAGTGTCCGATACCCAACCGGACCATATCAAACTGGAATTCCGGGAATCGTTCAATTCCCGCCGAATTGAGGATATGACGCATGATATGGTGTGAAAAAGCAGCTGTTAACTGATTTGCACATCCCGTAAAGACAGCCACCTGTTGTTTTGTAAAAGCATCAAATTTTGATTCATCGGAACCTGCGAAATGCGAGAATACCGAACGTACTTTTACTTGATTCTGTTTTTTTAGTCGTGACACCAGTTGTTCCATATCCTGCGCTTCAAAACCCAACCGGTGCATTCCACTGTCTATCTTAATATGGACCGGATAATCGGTCAGACCCAGTTTCTCAGCAGCAATGATAAATGAATCCAGCAAACGGAAACTATAGATTTCAGGCTCCAGCTTATTGTCGAATATCATTCCAAAGCTACCCTTTTCAGGGTTCATAACGATAATGGGAATCCGAATGCCTTCGTGCCTTAAATCTGCACCTTCATCAGCCACTGCCACAGCCAGATAGTCACAATGATTATGTTGTAAAGTCCGTGCCACTTCCACGGCGCCACTTCCGTAAGCGAATGCTTTGACCATACACATCATTTTAGTTTCAGGACGAAGCTTTGACCGAAAATAATTCAGATTATCTACCAGTGCATTCAGATTCACTTCCAGTATGGTTTCATGAGTTATCAATTCCAGTTTCGAGGATATATCCTCAAAATGATATTTCCGGGAGCCTTTAAGCAGAATGATTTCGTTCTTCATGTCACGAATCAGTGATGATGCAAGGAAATCTTCGGTATGTTCAAAAAACGTTTTATGAATAGAAAGGAACTTCGACTCCTGTTTAGAAATTTCGGTTCCGATGCCTATAATTCGTTGAATACTTTTATTTTTAACCAGTTCGGCTACTGTGGTGTATAATTCGTCGGGCGACTGTCCGCTCTGCAGAATATCCGATAGAATAAGCGTTTTCGACAAACCTTTTGCTGTAGCCTGCTGATTCAGAAAATCAAGTGCAATCCCCAGTGAGTTCAAATCCGAATTGTAGCTGTCGTTTATTATTAAACAGTTCCGTACACCTTCTTTTACTTCAAGACGCATGGCTACTGTTTCAAGGTGCAAAATACGCTTGACTATTTCCTTTTTGCCGATACCTAAATTCAGCATCACGGCGATACATTGTAATCCGTTTTCAACAGAAGCATCATCAGTAAACGGAATATTTACCTGCATTTCTGTTCCTGCATATTTTATTGTGACATCTGTTTTATCGGCCGATTTCAACACACCCGATACTTGCATTCCTGCTTTATCACTTTTCCCCCAGGAAAATAATTTTCCTTTAAAACCTGATTGCGCAATACAAATCTCTACCAGTTTATTATCCGAACAATAGATCAACAGGTCAGACTGAATAAACAGTTTCAGTTTTTCTTCACATTTTTGTTTTAGTCCTGTAAAGTTTTCCTGGTGAGCTTCACCCAGGTTGGTGAAAATTCCAATGGTAGGTTGAATGATTTTTTGAAGTAGTTCCATTTCGTTTATTTCGGAAATGCCGGCTTCAAAGATACCCAGTTGGGTATTTTCATTCAACGCCCAGACGGATAAAGGAACCCCGATCTGGGAGTTATAACTGCGTGGTGAACGGACAATACTGTAATCGGTATGCAAAAGCTGATACAACCATTCTTTCACTACCGTTTTACCGTTACTTCCTGTGATACCTATGACCGGTATTTGAAATAATGCACGTTTAGCTGCAGCCAGAGTTTGTAATGCCTGCAGGGTGTCTCCTACCTTAAGAAATATGGCATCTGTGAGCTTTTCGAATTCGGGCCTCATTTCACTGACTACAAAATAGCGTAGATTTTGTTGATAAAGCTCCAATATATAATTATGCCCGTTATTCCGTGAAGTACAAATGGCAAAAAACAAACTCTCTTCAGGGAAGGATAACGAACGGCTATCGGTCAGTAACCAGTTTATTTGTTGTTCTTGAATGTTTTTAGTGTCTGCTCCAATCAGTTGAGCAACTTTTGTTAGTTTCATTATTCTGATGATTTTATTCTTATTCAAATAATTCTTTTAAACGAATTTTCAATGTCTATCTTTTTTTCTTTCGAAGGGCAATGTTAACCATTTTTCTTCCGGCTGTCCGATCCTCTTTTCATAGGTACGTATAGAATCTGATATCGAGAATATTGAATACCCACCTAGAGGTTCAATACCACGCATTGTAGTACGGCCAATAATACCGGGGGTACCTTCGTAGTTGAAAACCGCATTCAAATGGTAATGGCCACCCAATACAGCCCGGAGGTCGTATTTCTTAGCAATATCCAGTACGTCTTTCCAGTTATCCACATCACCTGTTTGAAGCGGGTAATGAGTTACCAGGATAACAGGTTTATCGGGTCCTGTTTTTTGTAAAACGTTTTTGATCCATTGAATATCCACCGGTTGAATAAATCCGACTCCCTTTTTAGTGAGGGGTGCCGTTGTAAAACCGATGAATTCAACATCATTATGCGTAAAATCAAATTTTATATCACCAAAGACAGCATCAAAATAAACAGAGCCCTTTTGGTACCACCTTACATCATGGTTACCGGGAATGATGTAATAAGGCATTCTCAGTTTTTGAAGCATTTTCTTTGCCATAGTCAGAGAAAGGGAATCTCCCTTATCCGAAACATCACCGGATATAATTACAAAATCTATTCCGGGCAGTGCATTGACATCTACGACTGCCTGTTGCAAATCTTCCGAATGCTGAGTGAGGATTGTAGAAATATGTAAATCAGTAAAAAGAGCAAAACGGAAGGGTTTTGTAGCAGAAGCAGTAAATTGGAATTCAAGTAGAAGCAGAATAATAATGAATTGTATTTTCTTCATATGAACGACTTTTATGTTAGCTTTTTATTGCTTTTTAATCCAGGCGGATTAAGACTTACAAAGATACAACAGTTAAAACGATTATTTACGGGTGAACACTTAAACTTTTTTTTTTCTGCAATCGGAAGTATAAAAAAAACAGAAGGTCGCATATAATGAAGTTTAAAACGCTGATGTTTCGTTGTTTTGGATTTGAAATGCGACATCTGATTATACTCATTGCTTAAGTGATGAACTGTTCGATTCAGTATGAAAGAAAAGATCAAGTATTTTTCGTATGACAGGATACATATACGTATGATTTGACGTTCTGTCAAAAAAAAGAGCACTGCCCCGAAAGACATGCCCTTATTTCTCATTTTAGTTCGATTTAAACCACTTAAACGTCTATCGAGGTAAGTTTACTCAAATAGGTGTTTTTTAGTACGGACTGCCCTGCTATTGCATGAATCTTTCGTATGACTCCGTTTTCAGGTTGCAGAGATTTCATTTTGCATTTTCATTGCTTCGGGGATCGGAACAGGTTCACCATATTCACCGGATCATCTTCAATAAATCCTCTTCATCAGGAATGACATGCTGCTATTTCTTTCTGTAATTTAATCCGATTTAAGCCACTTAAACGTCTATCGACGTAACTTCAATCAAAAGGTCATCCTTCATGACAGATTGACCCGCTACGACATGGATTTTTCGTATAACCCCGTTACAGGTTGCAGTGATTTCATTTTGCATTTTCATTGCTTCCAGGCTCAGAATAGGTTCACCGATATTCACCAGATCACCTTCAGCCAAAAAGAGATCCACTATTTTACCGGGCATGGGTGATACTATGTTATTTTCATTCAATTGCTTCCCATCCTTATCAATCATTCCATGACGGACGTAGGAAAACAGAGATTCCAGGCTGAATTTATACTCTACACCGTTTACTTTTATCGTTGTTTTATTTTGATCGCGGGATACAAGTTCGCAGTTATAGCGTTTGCCTTTCCATTCAAATAAATACTGAAAATCTGATTGTTCAATGAAATTAATATCCTGTTCTACATTGTCAATAACAGGCTTCGACTCTTTTGGAAGATAGATTTTATAACGTTTCCCGTTTTCGCGCATGGCGATAAAAAGTCTTGAAGCGTCTCTTTTATATACGTACGATGTGCCCATAAATATTTATTTACTATTTATTCATTTACTATTTACTATTTATTTGCTATATAATTGATTATGTATACTTTAAATCAACAAATTAACCAATCAACAAATCAACCAATTAACAAATCAACCAATTACTTATTAATCCGCTTATTCAACACCCATACATTTAGTGATTCATTTCTCGAAGCAGGTGATTCGGATACTATTTGCAGGTATTCAGCAGCATAAATAATGGTGGCTGCCAAAGCCCCGATCAGTTCATCATCGGCATGTTCCAACATGGACGGCTTGAAGAATTGTGTTACCCATCGGGTAGTATAGCGTGCTGAAACAAATTCAGGATCCTTTAAAACAGTCTGGCAAAATGGCACCGTGGTTTTTAATCCTACCAGACTAAAATCCTTTAATGCTTCCAGGGTTTTATCAATGGCATTCTGACGGGTTGTACCGTGAACAATAATTTTGGCAATCATTGAATCGAAATAAGGCGTCACTACAGAACCGTTGTGTACACCGGTTTCGATACGGACATTCGGATTTTGCGGGAACCGGATTTTCTCGATAAACCCGGTTTGCGGGCTAAAACGGTTTTGCGGATCTTCGGTATTCACCCGGCATTCTATGACCCACCCTGTAACTTTTACGTCATTCTGTTTAACCGTTAACTTTTCACCCATTGCAATTTTAATCTGCCAGTCCACCAGATCAATCCCGGTTACCATTTCGGTTACCGGATGTTCAACCTGAATCCGGGTATTCATTTCCATAAAATAAAAGGTACCATCTTCATCCAGTATAAATTCAATGGTCCCTGCAGAGAAATAGCCGATAGATTTTGCAAATTTAACAGCCATTTTTGCCATTCGCTTCCGCATTTTATTGGTTATGCTATCTGACGGTGATTCTTCCATCAGTTTTTGGTGTTTTCTCTGCAGCGAACATTCGCGTTCACCCAACTGAATAATATTACCGTATTTATCACCAAGAATTTGAAATTCCAAATGTTTGGGGTTTTCAAGGTACTTTTCTACAAACAAATCACCATTCCCGAAGGCAGTGGTAGCTTCCTCAAATGCCGATTTGAAGTTCCGTTCCATCGTTTCAGGTTTCTCAACAATACGCATTCCACGACCACCACCACCTGCAGAAGCTTTCAACAGGACAGGATAGCCTATTTTTTTTGCTATCTCGATGGCTTGTTGGGCATCAGCTACTGCGCCATCACTACCGGGAACTAATGGCAAGCCTGCATCAATAGCCATTTTTTTTGCAATGGTTTTAATCCCCATATTCCGGATTAATTCGGGTGAAGGGCCTATGAAATTAAGGCCGTTGGATTCACATAGAGCAGCAAAATCGGGATTTTCTGACAAGAACCCATAACCGGGATGAATTAAATCAATCTGATGCTCCAATGCGATCTGAACAATTTTTTCCGCATCCAGAAATATTGGTTTTTCATTGTTGCCATCCTTTGCCTGAATGACTTCATCGGCATATTGCAGATACAATGCATCCGGTTCTTTATCACTTTGTAAAACTACAGCGATTAGTCCTAACTTATGAGCCGAACGAATAATCCGGATGGCAATTTCACTCCGGTTAGCAATTAATAAACGTTTATTCATCTGTTAGTTATTTAGTTAATTCTTTATTTGGTTAATGGTTGATTGGTTAATTGGTTGATTGGTTGGTTGATTGAGTAATTAAAAAAGGCTAAACTCATATTATATAAATAAGTGATAGAATAAAAAATGTTTTGTCAAATAACTTAACTGTGCTTTCGTATAATTATTTTAAAAAAAAACTTTCAGCCAATACCCTTTCAACAAATCTACGAACAAATACACGATCAACCAATTAACTTATTAACAAATCAACCAATTAACCAACTTAAAGAGGGATGCTCCCATGTTTTCTCTCAGGAGCTGAATACTGCTTATTCGACAATATTTCAAAAGCAGTAATCAGGATTCTACGGGTGTCAGAAGGAACGATTACTTCGTCAATCAATCCAAGTTCTTCAGCTTTATAGGGATTTGCAATTTCATTTTTATATTTTTCAGTCAGGATCTTTTCAAGTTCAGCTTTATTTTCTGCTTTTGCAAGTTCTGCCCTGTTTACAATTTTAATGGCACCGGCAGGCCCCATTACAGCTATCTCGGCAGACGGCCAGGCAAAATTAAAGTCACCACCGGTATTTTTACTGCTCATCACAATGTATGCACCACCATATGCTTTCCGGATAATAACGGTGATCTTCGGTACGGTTGCTTCACAGAATGCATAGAGTAATTTTGCTCCATTGCGGATAATTCCACTGTGTTCCTGTTCGGTTCCCGGTAAGAAGCCCGGCACATCTTCCAGGATAAGGAGCGGAATGTTATAGGCATCACAGAAACGGACAAAACGTGCCCCTTTCACACTGGCATTGATATCCAGAGTGCCCGCCATTACTTTAGGCTGATTGGCAACAATACCCAGTGTTTTACCGTCTAACCGTGCAAACCCAACGAGTATATTCTGTGCATATTTTTCGTGGACTTCAAAAAAGGAATCTTTATCAACCAGGATGTTGATAATATCTTTCATGTCATACGGACGATTGGCATCATCCGGAATTATTTTATCCAGGAATTCCTGACGCGTTTCATAAAACTGAACATTTGTGGAAATAGGCATCGGATCGAAATTATTTGAAGGAAGATACGACAACAATTTACGGGCAAACATGATTGCATGTTCTTCATCATCGTAAACAAAATGGGCTACCCCACTCTTCTGGGCATGAACATTTCCACCTCCCAATTCTTCCATGTCGACATCCTGATTCAACACTTCTTTCACAACATCCGGACCGGTTACAAACATATAGGAAGTCTGGTTAGTCATGAAAACAAAATCTGTCAATGCAGGGGAATATACCGCTCCACCGGCAGCCGGTCCCAATATAATACTGATTTGAGGTATAATGCCAGAGGAACGGACATTGTTTCTGAAAATAGCTGCATATGCCGCCAGACTTTTAAGTCCTTCCTGAATACGTGCTCCCCCTGAATCAATCAGCCCGACAATCGGTGCACCGAGTTTCAGAGCCATCTCCTGAACTTTGGCTATTTTCATTCCGTGGGTGAATCCCAATGAACCACCCATAACCGTAAAATCCTGAGCATAGGCAAAAACACTCCGGCCCTGTACCAATCCACGACCAACCACTACTCCATCGCCAAATGAAGAATGTTTCCCGCTTAACGAACTGAATGCCGGTTCGTTAAATGCATCGAATTCAAAAAATGTACCTTCGTCAAAAAGAACAGTAATACGTTCACGGGCAGTAAGTTTTCCTTTTAAATGTTGTTTCACAACTGCATTGTCTTCCATCAGATGCAACGCTTTTTTCCGCTGCTCAAAAACATCATTTTTATTCATTATTTACTCTTGATTTTAAAAGGTGATGAGGTAAAGAAAATGGATAAATTTGATGAACTATCCACTAACAATCATATTCAATAACAATTCAGGACGTTTATTGTTCTGAATATTTACTGCAAGAGAAGGGATTGAGATGTTAAATTAACAATAAACACTTTAAATCAAATGATTAGTATCTCATGAATTCTGAATCATTTCATAAATGCCAAAGGCAATACACATCTTCTAATTTAGAAGAAAAGAATTAGATTTCAACAACCTTCTGAAGTTAAATGAACCAAAGCAAAACAGCCACTATCACCAAAGCAGGAAGCATGTTCAGTATACGCAGTTTTTTTATTTCCAGGATATTTATTCCCAACCCAATCAGCAGAATGCCACCTACACTGGTGAGTCCCTGAATAATTTCCGGTGAAAAGAATGAACCGGCATACATGGCAAGTAATGTGATTCCACCCTGGAAAATTAGCAATGGAATAGCTGATACAAGCACCCCTACACCAAAAGCTGAAGCCAGCAATATTGAAGAAAACCCATCCATCAGTGCCTTGGTCATTAACAAATCGGGTGAACCTCCGGTTCCTTCCTGGATGGCTCCTAAAATTGTCATAGAACCAATACAGAAGAGTAGAAAAGATGTGGTCAAACCTTCCGAGAATTTATCACTGCCAATGCGTAGTCTGCGTTTAAAATAATTACTCAGCCTCTCTGCCCCGTTTTCAAGATTCATCCATTCGCCCAACAACGAACCAATGGCCAGACTACTTACCACAATGAGTATATGCTGCATTTTATATACCATGCTAATGCCTATCGCCATTGTGAACAAACCAATTGCCTGAAAATAGATCGTGGTAATCCGTTCGGGCATATTTTTCTTGAGTAACATTCCGATAGCACCACCTGCCAGTACGGCTCCGGCATTGATTAGTGTTCCAATCATAGTCTTTATTTAATGAGTTTTCAATATTAGCGTAAAAAGTAAAATTTACAGGATTACGTATTTATAATAATTAACGGATGAAAACAGTCTTGAGGATTGAAAAAACGGAATAAAGACTATTAATTCTGTCAACTATTTTACTTATTTCAAGATAATAAAAGGTATAAATCAATACTTTATAGTTAAATACCAATAAATATAACATCAACTACATTAAAGTGTACGCAGTTATGTTTCTTTAATTTTTATTTAAACTTTATATTACTTAAATACAAACATTTATATAAATCAACATTTTAAATTTTTGTAGCAAAATATTTTTTTATAACTACTTATTTGCACGTTTCAAAACTCAGCACGAATTTCATAACATAGTTAAGATAATTAATCATCTATTTATCTGTCGTATAGATAAATTCAGTTACTTAGATAAATTTATTTTACAGAACAGCAGTTTAAACTTAACTGACATTGAATAAACGTCGACAAAATAATTGCTACAGATATAAAGTATTTGCCACAAAGTTTTGCATGTCAGATATATAGAAAGTATTTATATCTTTGAATTGTCAATTATGACCTTTTTCAGTTTAATTCTTAGTATTAATTCTTCTAAAAACTTTTCATTATGAAAATTCTAAAGCTTCATTCATTCTTTGTAACCGTAGCAATTCTTTTTACAAGCTATATGATCGTTCTGGTTACAATAATTATGATTATGGATAAATAAGTAAAAATGATTATCCTCATGTTTTACAATTTTAAATCCGTAAAATGTATTTAATAGCACCGGAAATAAAATAAAGAAGTCTTTCAACTCATGCAGGTAACTTAAGTAATAATACGAACATGTTACATTCTTGAACTGCACTTCATTTTTTTTGGAATTATAAATAACATAAAATAAATACTGTTTAATCAGATTTCAGTATAGTCCAATAATAATGATTCACACAATTGCAAAAATACAATTTTAAATCGTTATTCACAATTCAATATTAAAAAACGGCTGATATTCAATATGAATGTCAGCCGTTCTACTGAAAAGTTTATTTTTCTTATACAGCTAATAATTTTCGGAGCTTGAAACGTTAATAATGACCATATTTTTTTAGCTTAAAAATCAAATGCCAGTTGTTTTAGGTTTGCTTATAAACTATTATCTATTTGATAATGTATGATATAATAATGTATTAAAAAGATAATATTCAATGAATTTGAGAATTTTTTTTCATTTATTTGTACTTAAGTTCAATTAGCAATTTAAAAAATCAGGTGAAAAATTAAGGTGAATAATCCCCATAGGAATTGAATAATTAGAGCTAATTAAAAAAATAAAATCTTGAAGTGGACTAAAAAACAAAACCGGTTATTTTTGTTCTATCCACAACAAAGCCCATTGATAGTATTGATTACTTTCCCCGATTCTCCTAACTCCAACAGGAAGTTATTTACACGAGTCTCCAAACAAAGTCATTCGACAGATTATTGTTTCGCTCAGGATTCTCTTCTTTTTTAACCATTCATCTTATTCTTACATTCTGTTTTTGTATGGATCCCGTTTTTAGTATTTTCTCATTTAACTCTTGTTTTACTTATGAATATATCTTAGATGTATTATCTCATTAATAAGTTAATAAATCTAAATTACAACCCAAATGGAAATAAAAAACACAGTTAATAGTTCATAAAACGGGAAGTGAACGAAAGAAAAACGAATGCCGGCTGAAAACGAATCGCAACATATCAATCATATAACTTATTTTGCTTTTAATGGAACATAGTTAGCCCGGTTTACATTATTCTGTTCAAAGTAAATGAATTTGAACTCAGTACAAAAAATGGAAGATGATTGGTTATTTGTTGTAGATAGATTTTAAGTATATTAATAAAAGCAGGATAGAATTTTTAATTTTAGAAATAGCACTATAAAGAAATAGCTTAAAATATTTACAAAACAGGAAAACACATTCTTCATTTTTATTGTTATTAATTTGAGAAATATCAATTTTCGAAATATTTTTTTTGAATTAAAGTTATTTTTACAAAATTGTAGCCTGACATCGCATCTATTAGCTTGTTCCTAAACAATAAAGGACCTTTGACAGAAGAGAAAAAAAAACAGGACTTAAAAACTGAGTTCAATATGTGCCGTTGTATCTGTTTATTAAGAATGTATGAAATAGTAGAAATCAATAAATTTTAATTCTGAATTGCATCGTCTATTTTTAAGATCTATCCATTCGACGCTATAAATTTTTCAGGAACTAATAACCAGAATTTATGCCCGGAAGATTAAAACTAATTATAATATTGACCAGCATCGTGTCGTCGTTATTGCTTGGTACAAACACTTCAATGGCCCAAATCCTGCAGGATTCGGGTTCAATAAAGCTCGTAAAAAAAGATATCGATTGCATTTATAATCTTGAATTTGAGAATGCCCGGGAGTTGAATAGAAAAATTTCAAAGTCATTTCCAGATCATCCTGTTCTTTACCTACTTAAAGGGATTTTAACTTACTGGGAGAATTATCCTATGCTTTATACAAACCCCGCACGTATTTCTCTTGAAGAAAATTTACGACAATGCATCCGATTATCTGAGAACAGCAGAAACACAAACTACAGAGCAGAATATTTACTGTCTGATTTGTGTGCCAGGGGGCTTCTGATTAAATTTTATGACGATAACAATATGGTCATGAAAGTCATTCCACTTGCTATAAAAACCTATAAACATATTCGACAATCTTTTACTTTCGCCGGTGACTGTACGGATTTATATTATTATACGGGTGTTTATAATTTCTACAGGGAGTCCTATCCCAAAGTATACCCTGTCTATAAACCCCTGGTATCACTCTTTCCACCCGGTGATATGAAAAGTGGATTAAAACAATTAAATACATCTGCTATTGATGCAGTTGTTTTAAGGGGAGAATCTTATTTTTTACTGTCAATGATTTACCTGAACTTTGAGAATAAATACCTGCAGGCATTGAATTATTCCAGGACACTCCATGATATGTACCCGGATAATGTACTATACTTTGCCCAGTATATAAAAAATCTCCTGCTTTTGAAAAAATATGATGAAGCTGAAAAATACATTATTGCATCCCTGAAAGATACTGAAAATATGTATTTTAAGGCACAACTCAATATTTTTAAAGGTATTGTGCAGGAGAAAAAGTACCATGATAATGTACTGGCTCAACAATATTACAATTCTGGGATTAGCAGGATATCACCTTATGGCGAGTACGGGAATGAATATGCTGCCTATGCTTATTTTGGACTGAGCCGTATAAGTTATACTTTTAGCGATAATACGTCCGGGAAAAAGTACCGTGAAAAAGCTATGAAACTCGGCAGTTACAAAAAAATGACTTTTGATTAAAATTTATTTTTGAATGGCCTGTTTTTTTTAGTAAGTCTAATTATGAATTCAAATCAGTCCTGTCCTTTGAGGGTAAAGATAGTTACCTTTATACAGACCCTCGTATTTCTCATTCACCAAGAGCCTGTCCTTCCTTTATGAATAGAGTGAGTAATGAAATAAATGTATATCATTGCGTAAGACATTCAGGGATTTCTAAAAATAAAGCCATTGATCACTATTGTGAATTGTTCTGATTCATGTATCGGTATGGTTTTATATTATCATTGCAACTGTTACTTTTTAGTTTTTTTGAAATAAAGACATAAAGTAGTTGGGCCGTTAAAAAATGTATGTACTTTTGGTGCGGATACGAACTGCTAATGGATTATAATCTGAATAACAAGTAAGTCAACAATTATAAAATTGAAAAGGGTTAATTCGTGGAAATAATTGAGTTATCTGTTTTTCTAATAACTGAAAACACCAATAATCATTAAAGACCAATGCGGGACAAACGATTTATATCTGAACATCGGGGTGGATCCTTAAAAGTAGAACAACACAGGCAATTCATCAGATGGGGATGCGATTGTGCCGGACATATTTTGTCTCTAATAGACGAAAAGTCACAAGAACAGTTAGTAAATGCCCTGCTTATTGGTACATTCTGTGAGAAAGGAAAGGCTACGGTAGGTGAGGCAAGAAAGGCTTCGTTGGATTGCATTGCTTTGGCAAACGAATTAACAAGTCCTGTTTCTATTGCGATTGCCCGTGCGGTAGGACATGCCGTTGCAACTGCCCATATGGCTGATCATGCATTGGGGGCTGCATTGTATGCATTGAAAGCATTACAACAATCAGGAAATTCGGTAGATGAGGAAAGAAAATGGCAAAATGAACAGCTACCTTTAGAAATAAGGGAACTCGTATTAAGCTCCAGAGGATTGAAAGAGAAAGCATTAAAGATTGATGGATAAGCTAAATAAACAGCTAACTTTGTTTCGTTTGACAGATGCATAAATGAAATTTAGCGATAACATAAAATAAATCAAAATGAAAAAAACAGCATTCATAATTTTAGGTCTGGTGATGGCATTTTGTTTTGGTTTCTTTTTCAACTGGATTATTTCAATACGCCCTGAAAAAACAACGATCAAACAGACAGAAAATCCCATCGAAATGAAGAGAGTAACAGGAATTGGGGGTATATTTTTTAAATGTAAGAATCCGGTTAAAGTCAAAGAATGGTATAAAACGCATTTGGGATTTGAGACCAACCAATTCGGGGCAAGTTTTGAATGGCAGGAAGGTACAAATCCCACAAAAAAGGAATCCCTGCAATGGAGTCCTTTCGCCGAGACGACTACTTATTTTGAACCTTCAACAAAAGACTTTATGATAAATTACAGGGTAGCGGATCTGGAATCTCTTGTGAAACTACTTAAGAAAGAAAATGTGACCATTTTAGATAAAATAGAAACATATGAATATGGAAAATTTATTCACATTATGGATATCGAAGGAAATAAAATTGAGCTTTATGAACCAAACTATGAGAAAGGTAAAAACGCTAAATCTGGAACCAAATAATATAATTTAGAAAAATCAAAGCCATCAGGTATTAGTTGTTGACTGCTTGTTATATTTTTGAGATTCTCACTATACAGAATATATGCACTTATCAAAACTATCCTAATCCTGATTCCAATTACAGATTGATAAAAAAACTCTAGAAATGAAGAAACAAAATCCAATAAAGGAATACATCCGGAAAGTGATTCAGGCTAACCGGTTTGGAGTGCTGGCAACTGCATTTGAGGATCAGCCCTATGCAAGTCTTATTGCCGTTACAGCTGCTGAAAACTACTTAAAGCTTATCTTTGCAACGTATCGTAACACACGTAAATACAACAATCTTATCTGCAATGGAAAAGTCTCCATTCTTTTTGAAAACATGGAAGGTGAAAAAACAAACCATCCGGAGATCACAGTTTTAACCGCAATAGGTCAGGCTGAAGAAATAAACATTCTTGATTCAAAAGATGAAATGAACTCACATTTACTGAGACATCCTGAACTGGAGTCTTTTCTTTTAAATACAGACTGTGCGCTTTTTCAAGTAAAAGTGACTGCTTATCAGATAGTGCGGGGAATTGACGATGTGAATTGGTGGACTGTTGATGAGTTGAATGAACTTTGCTAAACATTAATATATTCGCTGCACTTCGGTTTAGCCGGTGTTTCTTCGTGAAATTCAGTAAAAAAAAATTGGAATATTTATTGCAATTCTACTCAATAAAAGAATATGGCTATTGAAAGTCTATTCAATAATTATTAAGATTTAAAGAATGAAAAAAATTATTTTTCTATTTTTACTTACTACATCAAGCTTATTTGGTCAAAAATTCAGTTGTGACAACGATACAATCGCTGATGCGTACAGACTTGCTTTAAATACGGTTGATATAAATACCCGAAGGGGAATTCTGGCAGCCGGTGGTGATTATGGCGGCGAATGGACGCGTGATATTGCTATTAATTCGTGGAATGCAGCAAGTCTGCTTCGTCCGGCTGTGGCCACACAATCGCTCTGGAGCGTCACCAATCAACGGGTGACCATCGGCCATCAGTATTGGGATAAAATAATCTGGGTGATAGCCGCATACAATCACTATCTGGTAACCGGGGACAAACCATTCCTCAGGCAGGCCTACACCTGTTCAGCTAATACCATGAAAGAACTGGAAGGGACGACCTATGACAGTTCTTACGGATTATTCAAAGGTCCATCTGTTTTTAATGATGGTATAGCGGGTTATCCCGAACCGGTTTACGAGCCCGGGAATCATTCCAGTTCAGTACTTGAACATAAGAATTCAGCATTCATCAAATGCCTGAGCACCAACTGCATTTATTACGGGGCATATATTGCATTAAACAAAATGAGTGAACTGGTCAATGAGAATTCCTCGGTCAGCAAAGACTATTTGAAAAAATCGGAAACTTTGAAGAATAACATCCTCAAGAATTTTTACAATAAAGACAACAATACTTTTAATTATCTGATCGACCAAAACGGGAAAGTAAACAATTCACAGGAAGGGCTGGGAATTTCATTTGCAGTGTTGTTTGGAATCATTGAAGGAGCTAAAGCGAATCAAATAATTGGGAATGCAATTGTTTCCAACTACGGTATAACTTCAATTTATCCGGATTTTCCGAGATATTCTGCAAAAAAACCTGGGAGGCATAATACCATTATATGGCCGATGGTAAACGTTTTTTTTGCCAATGCATCCGTTGTAACAGGCAATTATAACTCTTTTACCCATGAGTTAAACAGTCTGACCCATTTGGCACTGGATAGCGACAAGGGCAATTATGATTTCTTTGAAATTTACAATCCATATTCCGGAAAACCCGATGGAGGTTTCCAGGATGGTGGAAATGACCGCCCTGATTTTCACTGGGAATCATGCCGGTTACAAACATGGTCGGCAACAGCCTACCTGAATATGGTAAACAACGGATTAGCAGGCATTCGAATAACAAATAAAGGCATTTCCTTTTCACCGTATTTACCTGAAAACATCCATTATATCGAATTTAAGGACCTGGCTTATCGTCAGTCGGTACTGAATATCATTATAAAAGGAAATGGGGAAAAAATCAAATCGTTTACATTAAATGGAAATAAGCAAAAGGAATTTTCCATTGATTCAACAATAAAAGGGGAAAATAAAATCAGTATTGAACTTGAATAAAATCACATTAAGCTGAATAATATCAATGAGTTATGAAACGCAACAGCTATGTAATTGCAACTATCTAATGATCAATTTGCTGATTTTTAAAGTGTTGATATTCATGTCCTGGTAATTATTAATTAATTAATTAATAAAAGCATTATTGATTTAATAAAAAACAATTCATATCTTTGAACATTAATTGTGAAACTCGTTAATCCTCTGTGAACGGTACAAAAAAGACTTTAAAACAGTAGTTTTTGAATTAGAATTACGAAGGAATAAATCCATAGACTGGACATATAATATCTGTTATTTAGTGAATTGAGTAAAGAAATTGCATTCCGGATTGTTACAAATTACACTTAAAAACAGAGATGTCAGAATTCATTTAAAGACTAAAAAAACTGTTTTGTTTTAGCTCTTACGTGTTGGTGTCGATCGATAAAGATAAATCTATTCTAAATTAAGTTAAACGGTATTCGTTTTAAAAGAGCTAAATCCGGTTAATTTCTGATACTTAAATTTTCGAACCACATTATTTTCTTTCAGATTGATAGTGTGACATGATTCACTTCAAATTTTAAAACTAATTATTTTAATCACATAAAAATATTTTATTAAAATGAAAACGAAGAAAATTTGCATTCTCGCTTTTGTAATATTATCATCACAGATGATACTTGCTCAGTTGCCTTTTCCAGTAACTCAGACACCGAATCCGTTCCAGACAGACTACAATTTTGATAAAAAATACAAATCAGAAAAGACACAAGAATATAAAGACATTGAAGGAAGTCCCTATTTAAACAATGAATTTACTTCCGGAATTTTTTATCTGAAAGATACAGTTGGTGTTAAATTTCCGATCCGTTACAACCTTTTTACCGACCAAATGGAATATCAGTCAGAAGCGGTTAATTATGTAGTTGGAAGCCCTCAATCATTGTCCAAGATAATACTGGCCGGATCTGAATATATTTACATACCATATATCGGAAAAGGGGGCTATGTTGAATTATTTGAATCAGGCAAATGTAAGTTAGTTCTAAAAAAGAAAGTAGAGTATATACCTTCAGTGGGTGCTAAACCAATTGTAGGATTAACACCTGCAAAATTTGAAAGGGAACCGGATGTTTTCTATTTAGTGACCAATCAAAACCAGGCAGTAAAAATATCGAATTTAAAATCAGTAATAACGACTTTACAAGATCAAAAAACTAAAATTGAAAATTTCATTCATCAAGAAAAAATAAAGAACATAAAAAAAGAGAATCTGATTAAGATTGTTAAATATTACAACAGCTTGTGAAGATTTAGAATAAACACTTTCGAACACTGCTTTACAGAAAAAAACAAAGATCCTTATAGAGGATAAATTATTGCTTATTGTTTCAGATAAATTTGCAGAAAAACAATATCATATTCAACAGATATGTATTTGATTGGCAACTCTACATGATAAACAAATAAGCAATGATACCCATAATTAACAAAATACAATCTGAATTTTATATGAAAGTAATTTTGGTAAGGATACTGATTTTTCTATCCCTGACACCATTTTATCTGTTTGCACAACAGGTAACCAGTCAGGATTCACTGCTTGAACGGATGACCGGGAAGTGGGTGCTCCAGGGAACGATTGAAGGAAAACAGACCACACATGATGTAGTAACAGAATGGGTGCTTGATCATCAATACCTTCAGATAAACGAAGTATCCAGAGAGAAAAACGGGAATGGAAAACCTGAATATGAAGCTATTGTTTATATCAGCCATAACCGGTCCTTAGATTCATACAGTTGTCTCTGGCTCGACAATACCGGCAATGGCGGACTAAATGGGCAGGCAATAGGTAATGCAGAAGCAACCCGGGATAAATTAGAGTTCCTGTTTAAGGGATCTGATGCCAGTATTTTCCATACAACATTTGCATACGACAAAAGTACGGATTCATGGCAATGGATCATGAATGCTGAAATGAATGGCAAACTGCAACCTTTTGCAAACCTTAAATTAATAAGGGAATAGAACGTTAACCATACACTTTCCATAACTTCGATAGACCCTTCGTTTGAAAGCGAGGGGTTTATTGTGTTTAGTTTAAAATACAAAACCACAAAACGAATATTTATATTTATTTGTAAAGTGAGTAAATGAGTTGTATAGTGAGTGTTTATTTGAAAACAAAAAGTTAAATTATTATACGATCAAAATATTTTTTTGTTTAATTAAAATAGTTTCATAAACCGTTTGAAAGTAAAAAAAGAGTTTGTACTTTTGGTGCCAAAATTAACCGGGTTAAAAATAAAAGGTAACCAGATTTCTAAAATAGCATCTTTACTTCTTTCAAATAATGCCTTGTACTAAATCTCTTATTCTTGAAAAATGAATAAATGATTTAAACTTCACATCCAATAAATAAAAACCTTTTTATAATACAATTTATTTATGAAACAATTCTTTATCTTATTATTATTTTTAGCATTGACAGTCATGAATGGTTATAGTCAAAACGACTGGAAAGCCGGATATATCATAAAAAATTCGGGTGATAGTGTTTTTGGGATGATCGACAACAGGGATAGCAAGGCCAATTCGAATCATTGTTATTTTCGAAAAGATGAAGTCAGTGAAACAATACAGTACGGACCATCAGAACTTGCTGGATACCGGTTTAACGATGGAACGTTTTATGTATCTAAAAATATAGCCGCTGAAGATACAATACGAAAACTATTTTTGGAATTTTTAATTGAAGGCCGGGTAAATGTTTTTCATTATAAAGATGAAAAAAGTCATTTTTTTATAGAAAAGGAGGGGAAATTATATGAACTTAAAAATACTACCATCATAAAAGATATCAGGGGTACAAAATATTATATCGATGAAAAAGAGTATCTGGTAATGCTGAATTCATTAATGAAAGATGCCAATATGCAAACATTGATTGATAAAAGCAGATTAGATTCAAAATCGTTGATTAAAATTGCTAAAAATTATCACGAGCGGGTATGTACTGATGAACAGTGCATTATCTATGAGAAAAAAATAAAACCAATACATGCTACTCTGGGATTTCAAATCGGTGAATCCATCAATCGGTTTAATTTCGGCGATGAACTAATCAGTGATTACGGCCTTTCAAGTTCTCTTGGTTGCAGAGTTGAATTTGAAAACATTATCAATTATTATGAGAAACTATCCCTCCAGGTAGATTTGACTGTTCAAAAATTTTCAAAATACAATTTTAAAGAAAGAGACCAATACACCACTTTATCCTACAATGGACAGTATTATACCATCTATGACAATACCTATACTGATGAATTAAAAAGCATCAACATTGATTTAAAAGCAGTTGAATTAAAATTACCCGTCGTTGTTAATTACACTTTTTCTAAAGGAAAATTCAGACCCTATGTAGGATTAGGAGTTTCAAATACATTTGTATTATCTCAAAATAAAGATTTTGTCTTTTTAGCTTTAGTTCATAAATACAACCAATCGATCCCAACCTATTCAATCGGAGTAGTAGGAAGAGTAGGGTGTAAATACGCTCTGAAAAATAATCATACTTTTTATTCTGATTTAAATATTGATTATTCTCAAAATATAGACAGAAATCAATTTTACAAAGTGAGGAATAATTTATATTCACTCACGGTAGGATATACATTATAAAAAAATCAAAATTAGTGAACTACATAAACTACTTTTTTTCTTTGTATGAAAGTTCAGGGAATGTGAAAAGCCAGTAAATTATTATTGATCGTTACAAAATAAATAATAAACAACTTCAAATGATTTCTAATTACAGACATTCTATGAAAAGTAGAATTGTTCTGCTAAGTTTATGGCAAGTATCATCCAAATTAGGTTGTCATATTTTGAAGCAATCAGTTGTTAAAAATTAGAAATATAAATTCGATAAAATACTATGAGGAATATTTACGAACCTATTTTTGAAATAATCAGAAAAATGATAGACTTTTGTTATCCTCCTTTTCGGAAGAATATAACAATCCAATTATTTAGATATGGAAGTATTGGAGCAATAAATCTGGTATTCGACTGGATCCTTTTTTTTATTATATACAATTACATATTACAACACAGGACGTTAGGACTTGGGGTTGTAACAATTAAGTCCTATAATGCTGCCTTTGTAATTAAATTTCCATTTGTTTTATTTTCAGGATTTTTGATGCAAAAATATGTGACTTTTTCTAGCTCGGAATTAAGAGGACGAGTTCAATTATTTCGATATCTGGTTGTAGTGTTAGTGAATCTTTTAATCAATTATATCGGATTCAAGCTATTCGTTGATTATTTAAAATTTTACCCTAGCTTTTCAAATATAATTATTTCAATTTCAACTATTTGGATCAGCTTTTTTACGCAGAAATACTACACTTTCAAAATTTCAACTCATCCTCAGACAATTGAAAGAATTAGTTAAAGTTAAAAAATAACTTCAACCTAAACACAAAGATTGTATGACGTATTAATCGAATAAAAACAATTCTTATTTAACTTGTAGTAATAAAGAAAAATAATTTCCTTATAAATAGTTATTAATCAATGAACTTATATAATTTTCACCGGATAACAAAGTCGTAAAAAACAAATACAGCATTACAACTCAATAAAGATATGGACCTAATATTATACGAGCAAAAGAGTTTTGAAAATATAGACTATTCAGAAAAGACAGTGACAGACAGTGAATTTTATCAATGTAATTTTGTAAAATGTGATTTTTCAAAAAGTGATCTGAGTGATATTGACTTTATAGATTGTAATTTTACTGACTGCAATTTCACCTTATGTATTCTGAAAAATTCAGGTTTTAAAGATGTAAAATTCAACAGTTGCAAAATAATCGGAATAGATTTTAGCGTTTGCAATAATTTTTTATTCACAGTCAGTTTTAATGCCTGTCATCTGGATTATTCTACTTTTCATTCAAAAAAAATGAGGAAAACAGATTTCATCGACTGTACATTAAAGCAGGTTGATTTCACGAAAGTCGATTTGACTGCATCTGTATTTAAAAACTGTGATTTATCAAATGCCATATTCAATCAGACGTTGTTGGAAAAAGTTGATTTCCGTACAGCTGTAAACTACACTCTGGAACCCGATAACAATAAAATTAAAAAAGCAAGATTCTCCTTAAAAGGGCTTCCGGGGTTACTTTCCAGCTACAATATAGATATTGAATACGATTAAATGATAAAAGAACTACTTGCTTGACAACTGATTTGAATTCCACTACCCAAACGTTACTTCCATAACAATTACAGATTATGAAACTGATGAATAACTACTTAACAATAAAAATAGATTACTTACAACCGGATATCACAAATGCTTATGATGAATTGCCAGTCTGGTCTGCACCATTCGGGTTGTTACTGCTGGATAACTTCCCCATTGGGGAGTACACTGATTATCTTGATATTGGTTGTGGTACAGGATTTCCACTGTTGCAAATTGCTCAACGACTTGGTAACAAATGTAAATCAGTAGGTATTGATCCATGGACAGAAGCAGTTAAAAGAACACAAACGAAAATTGATACGTTACACCTTGATAACATTTCAATACTTGAAGGTGATGCCTCCACCATTTCATTTCCGGATGACCATTTTGATTTAATCACCTCTAATTTAGGGATAAACAATTTTGAGCATCCCGACAATGTTTTATCCGAATGTCACCGGGTATTAAAAACAAATGGTTCACTGTGCCTGACAACAAATTTAACCGGGACATTTGCCGAATTTTATGACCTGTACCGGGAGACACTGATTGAGCTTGGTTTTGAAAAGTACCTTCCTCAATTTAATGAGCATGTACAGCACAGAGGGACAGAAGAATCGGTAAAAGAACTTCTTGATAACAATGGCTTTAAAATCAAAAACTCTGTACGCTCCACATATAAAATGAGGTTTTTAAATGGATCGGCATTTTTAAATAGCTCATTTATAATTCTTGGCTTTATTAGTTCATGGATTAACATGTTTCAGGAAAATGACAGACCGGTATTTTTTGAAGGCTTCGAACGCAATTTAAATGAATATTCTAAAAAGCATGGGGAGTTAACATTGTCAATTCCGTTGTACTATATTGAGTGTCAGAAAAAATAGAACCGTCGTAGAGTGAGTATCCACTTTCTCCTTAAAATACCACTAAGAATTGCATCCAAATAACTACTTTTGCATATGTATTCCGATTTAGGATGATCGGACAGTTCTTATGATGATATTCATACTCCAGCAAATTTAAAATTATTCAAATGAAGAGAATTATTCAGTTACTTTTTGTCGTTATCTGCCTGACAACCATCAATGCATCGGCTCAGAAAAAGGCCTTTTCCATTGAAGACCTGTACAAGATCAGGAATGTAGGTGCACCGGTCGTTTCGCCGGATGGAAAACACATTGCACATACGGTAACCTCCTACGATTTACCGAAAGGAAAATCCATGACTGCCCTTTATGTCATGGATGCAGATGGAAAAAACAGTGAAAAGATTACCGACAACGACAAAAGCAACGGCAGCCCCATCTGGACGGCCGACAGCAAAAGCATTTATTACGTATCTACTGTTTCAGATACTCCTCAGGTTTATCTGTATACATTTACAGATAAAAAATCAATTAAAATCACAGATTTTTCAATGGGTGTATCCGACCCGGTTCTTTCACCGGATAATAAACTGATCGCTTTTTCGGCAGAGGTTTATCCTGAATGTGGTGCCGACAGCAAACAAAATGCCGAATTCGATTCACTGGCAACGAAAGGGCCGGTACAAGCCTATGTTGCCGATCAGCTGTTGTTCCGTCACTGGACCGACTATGCTGCAGGGAAATGCTCGCACATCCTCATTTTCAATACGGAAACCAAGACATACAAGGATATAACACCCAGTAAATTTGTGTCTCCGGTATTTATGCTTGGCGGTGGGGTTGGATTTAATTTTTCACCCGACAGCAAAGAACTTTGTTATGTGTCGAATCATTCCGAACATCCGGAGGCATCTACGAATGCCGATTTGTTTCTTGTACCTGTTGCAGGAGGTGAAGCGGTGAATATTACCAAAGAGAACCCGGCATGGGACGGATGGCCAGTATATTCTCCTGATGGGAAATATATCGGATACCGCAAACAACTTATTTCCGGATACGAATCGGACAAATTCAATATTGCCTTGTATAACAGGCAAACGGGAGAGTCAAAAATACTGACTGAAAAGTTTGATAACTGGGCTGATGACTTTACCTGGAATGCCGATTCAAAATCCATTTATTTTATGGGCGAAGTAACCGGTAATCAACCGGTTTACAACATTGATATTACTACGAAAGCAATAAAGCCGGTTAGTGGTGAAAGAGTAGTTTCCGGTTTCGATACTGATAAAAAGGACTATCTGTATTACTCCTCAAATACGGTTGGAAAGCCAACTGAATTATACCGCATGAAACTATCTGATAAGAAAATCACCCAATTGACAAGTTTCAACCGTGAAATTGAAAATACAGTGGATATTCGTCCTGCAGATACTATGTGGGTAGCAGGAGCTGATGGGATAAAGGTTGAAGTTTTCATTGTAAAGCCTCACAATTTTGATCCGAATAAAAAATACCCATTAATCATGAACGTCCATGGTGGTCCTCAAAGCCAGTGGATGAATTCATTCCGTGGCGACTGGCAGGTATATCCCGGTGCCGGATATGTGCTGGCCTATCCCAATCCACACGGTTCTACCGGTTACGGACAGGAATATACCCGCGAAATATCAGGTGACTGGGGCGGGAAACCCTTTGAAGATTTAATGAAAGTGACGGATGCCCTATCGAAACTATCCTACGTGGATTCAACACGAATGGGTGCCATGGGATGGTCGTACGGCGGATATATGATGAACTGGTTTCAAGCAAAAACAAAACGTTTCAAATGCCTGGCATCCATGATGGGGTTGTATGATTTACGATCAATGTGGGGTGTCACTGAAGAATTATGGTTTCCGAATTTCGATTTAAAAGGTCAACCCTGGAACTCCGAATTATACAAAAAGTTCTCACCGTCAGAATATGTAACCGACTTTGCTACTCCGACATTGATTATTACCGGACAACTTGACTTTCGTGTTTCCTACACCCAAAGTCTCCAGTATTTTTCAACATTACAGACACTCGGGATTCCATCACGACTGATCATCCTGAAAAATGACGGACACTGGCCGAATAATGTAAAATCAATGCCGTTGTATTACAATGCCCATCTGGATTGGTTCCACAAGTACCTGGGCGGTAATCCGGCACCTTATGATGTGGATAAAATGGTAAAGAACCAGGCGTTTAAATAATTCATAATTAAATTGAAACGGCTAAGATCTGAATTGATCGAAGCCGTTTTTTTTTATAAACCCGTTCTTCTACCTTCTTCTTGAATGGTCTGAATAAATTCCAACATATGATCATAATGTGAACCTTCCCAGTAGATACCATGACAGTCTGTACATTGGTAAAATTTATTGAAATATTTTATAGTCAACGGTTCCAGTTGTTGGATGATACTTTCCTTCTCAACAGGCTTTAAGTGACCATTGCATTTTATACAACGATTAAAAGGGCTTATATCCCTATACAAATCAAAATGTTTCAACACTTCTTCCAATTGACGTTTAGGGTGTTGATCACGGACAAAATAAGCATATGTTACCGACTTTACCTTTAAAAGTCCGATATCGCGGGTCAGGATAATGCGATGTTCATCGAGTGAAATCCTGATAATTTCAGGATCAACATTATCATTCCGGTACAAAGTGTCGAATCCAAGCATGCGAAGGTAATTAGCCAGTTTGCCCAAATGGACATCAAGCACAAAGGTAGAAACGCGGAGAGGTTGTGCCCGAAGATGGGTTACATTGTTTATCCCCAAAGTTTCAAAAACCGGGTAGACGGATACCCTGTCATTATCCTGCAGGATGTATTTAAAATCGACAGAGTTCCCGTTTACGAGAATTAAATCAATTTCGACATGAGGAACACCAATGGCTTCTATAATGTCTTTTATGGAAGGATTTCCGTTAAACGGACGAATGAAATCCACCTTCTTTTTATCAAAAGGAAGGAAATCGTTCAGTTCTTCGTAGAAACGGAAAGTGGCCTGTTTGAGCATAATAAATTTTTCAAGAATAAGTAAAATAAAATTAGAATTCAATCCAAAAAAAGACCAGTTAGAAAAGAATAATTATTTCACAAATCGAAAGACAGATAAGACATTGGATTTAGATGAATTCAATAAATTAAAACAAAGAGTATTCCCGGATAGTTTATGTTGGAAAAAGTAATGATCCTGAACATCTAAAAAATTAGTCAAAAGGTATCTTTAAAAACAAAACCGGATATAATTCGTTATAAAAGTTCAGTTTGAAATTGTCCGTTATATTGGTATTAAGTCGATATTCATTTAATTTTCATCAATGAATGAGATTTATTACGCTTTTTATTTAACAAAAGAAATAAAACAAATTATTTTTTTTTCTATCTTTGTGATATTCTTAAACAAGCACGATTATGCAAACTGAAAATATTTTTATAGTGCAATCCTGCCAATGAAGAACAGGTTAACGCTTTGAAGGCGTTTGCAAAAGCACTAAAAATTAAATTTGAAGTAACAACAGAAAAGGCTTATAATGCTGATTTTGTTGAGAAAATTCAAAAGTGCAAAAAGGAAATTGAAGAAGGTAAATTTAAACGTGTGGAAAAAGACGATTTACAACAATTTTTAGGATTGAAATGATTTATTTTCTTGACTTCTCACAACAAGCTCAAAGAGACATTGAATTCTTTAAAAAGACAGGCAATAAAGCGGTTTTAAAGAAATTGTATATCCTGTTAAATGAATTAACTGAGCATCCTTATAGCGCAACAGGAAAGCCCTAACAATTAAAATATATTCTTGCCGGAACATGGTCCAGCAAGATAAACCAGGAACATAGACTGATTTATGAAGAGACTGAAGATAGCATTATTATACATTCTGTAAAAGGGCATTACTAGCATCTATTCATAAAAGATTTACCGGATTAATATTTTGATGTTTAAACCGTAAGCGGACTGAAAGTATCAGAACGGTTACGGTTTTTTTTATTTTAAACAAACTATTTATTATTTATATGATTATATCCAACACGAGACCAAAATGAATCTTTCACTGCTGAATTGCAAGATTCAATTGTAAATTGTAAATTTGTACATTGTAAATTAATAGAATTGCAGATTGTAAATCCAGAGCCCATGAATTCTTTTCTGTACCGCATAGCACAAGTTTATTATTCCGAATTCAGTGAATCCATCAGCGATCTGACATTTGTATTTCCAAACAGGCGTGCCGGATTATTCTTTCAAAAATACATATCAGAGATTGCTGCCAGGCCTGTATTTTCTCCGGGAATAGTGACTATCAACGAATGTTTTTCTGCTGCATCAAGCTGGCAAACTGCCGACAGATTGAGTAATCTATTCAGGTTGTACCGGATTTATAAAGCTCAGAGTAAAACAGAAGAAACCTTTGATTCATTCGTATTCTGGGGCGAAATGTTACTTTCCGACTTTGAGGATATTGATAAATACCGGGTAGATGCCCGGCAGCTCTTTACGAACATTACCGAACTAAAACAAATCGATCAGTTATTCAATGTCTTTTCGGAAAAACAGGTAGAAGCCATCCGACAGTTCTGGAGTAATTTTGTGCCGGTCACTGAAGGCAAGACGTCAGAAGATTTTGTAGCAACCTGGAAAATTCTGTTACCCGTCTATCAACAATTCAGGGAAGAACTGATCGCTGAAAACATGGGCACTGAAGGAATGATATGCAGGGATGTAGCCGACCGCTTGCATGCCAAAGAACGGATCCCTGCCTTTGAAAACAAACAATTCATATTTATAGGTTTTAATGCTCTGAATCCTTGTGAACGTACTCTCTTTGCAGAACTGCAAAAACGGGATCAGGCTGATTTTTACTGGGATTATGAAGCTGCCGAACTCCGGGATCCCGATAATCAGGCATCACGTTTTTATGCTGAAAACATTCATATTTTTCCATCAAAATTTCACATTGAACCGATAGTAGAATCTTTACTGGAAAAAGAAATTGAGCTGATAGCCGTTCCTTCGGCTGTCGGGCAGACCAAACAGGCCTACGCAATTCTCAATCGTCTTTTCCCAGCAGAAGTACCAAATCAAAGCTGGATAAAAACAGCTGTGGTATTACCCGATGAAAGTCTGCTGGTCCCCCTACTCCATTCGTTGCCTGAACAAATAGAAAAAGTGAATGTTACGATGGGTTTTCCGTTGAAATCGACTCCGGTGTCCGGACTTATTGAGCATATTTTCGAATTACAAAAAAGAATGAGGATATCAGGAGGCAGAATCTCTTTTTATCATCAAAATGTGGCAAATATATTGAATCATCAGTATATTGCCATGCTTTGCAACGAAGACATCAACCGGATTACCCGCAAGATGGCCGAGAATAACTGGATCTATATTGATGCCGATGAATTGAAAAACAATGAATTGCTGGCCACCATTTTCATACCTCAAACCAATATTCAAACTTTTCTGCCCTATTTGCTTCATATCCTGCGAAGCCTGCAAAACGGCTGGCAACAAGCCTCCGACGAAAATCACAATTACCAGCTGGAGTGCGATTTCCTGTATCAATACTATGTGACTATCAACAGAATGGCTGACATAATAAAAGAAATGCCTGTTGATGTGGATATGAACATCGACACCCTTATCCGGTTAACAAGGCAACTTACTGCAGGGATTACCATCCCTTTTGTAGGTGAACCGTTGGATGGGTTGCAGGTTATGGGAGTTCTTGAAACCCGTGGACTTGACTTTGAAAACCTGATCATCACGTCTTTCAACGAAGGCGTTTTTCCTCAGAAAAGCAGCACAAACAGTTTTATCCCCTATAACCTTCGCCGCGGTTTTGAGTTGCCCACTACCGAGCATCAGGATGCCATTACAGCCTATAATTTCTACAGGTTGATCCATCGTGCTACCCGCATCTACTTCCTGTACGATTCACGTACCGAAGGTATGCAAACAGGAGAGGTAAGCCGGTTTATGAATCAATTGCACTACCACTACGGAGTCAGGGTACAAAAGAAAACCATTTCATTCGACATCGGGTTTGAAAATGCACAGGCTATTCAGATTGATAAAACGAAGGCTGTCATGGATAAATTGCTGCGTTTTACTTCATCTGAAGAGAACAGCCCTTCCCTTTCAGCCAGTTCGATCAACACATACATTGATTGTCCGTTGCAATTCTATCTGACAAAAGTGGAAGATGTTGAACAGGCCGACGAGGTGCTTGAAACCGTGGAAGCCAATATGTTCGGAACACTCTTTCATGCAGTCATGGAAAATCTGTATAAGCCGTATAAAGGTCAGTTAATGATTGAGAGTAATTTTGATCAGTTAATTTCAAACAGTTTCCAAATTGATAAGGAAATTACGCTGGCATTTGCGGTCAATTATTTTAAAAAGAAAAACAATGCGATTGTTCCACTCGAAGGCAATAATTTACTTATAGCCAGTGTCCTTCGGAAGTACATCGTACAGGTCCTTAAGATCGACAAGAAACATGCTCCGTTCACGTATATCAGTTCCGAAGACAAATGCAGTATCCACTATCCCATTCTAAATGGTGAAAAAGAAGTAAATCTGAAAGGATTTATCGATCGGATTGATGAAAAAGAAGGACATGTACGCATCCTGGATTATAAAACCGGTATCGGAAAACTGGAATTTAAAAACCTGGAAGAGGTATTTCAACATAACAAGGAAAACAGACATAAATTTGTATTACAGACTTTTCTGTATGGTATTTTTTACAAAGAGAAATATAAAGAAGCTTCACAGGGTAAAATCATTACCCCCGGCATTTATTATATGAGGGACGTCTTTAAAGACGATTTTGATACTGAATTGCATGTAAAGGCTGAAAGGAATTCAAACGAAACAGTAACCGACTTTGCCGTATATGAAGATGAATTCCGGGCACATCTGACTGATAGCCTCGAAGAGATATTTAATCCTGAAATCCCGTTCGTACAAACTGAAAATGTAAAGGTGTGCCAGTATTGTCCCTATATTGGAGTCTGTAACCGGTAAATCTAATTTGAAGATTTGAAAATGGAACAATTTGGAAATTTGAAAAAGTAAGAAATTGATTCTTTTAAATGATTCGCCAACCACACATCTTCAAATCAATAAATCAATAATTCAATAAAAGTAAAAACATGGAGATTGAACGAAAATTTTTGGTCAAAGGTGAATACAAGTCTCTGGCGCACCGGTCCTTTCGAATCGTGCAGGGATATCTTTCATCCGTAACCGGCAGAACAGTGCGAATCCGCATCAAAGGTGATAAAGGTTACATTACGATAAAAGGGAAAAGCAATGCTTCGGGGTTGAGCCGGTATGAATGGGAAAAAGAAATTCCGTTGAATGAAGCCGAAGAATTGTTGCTGCTTTGCGAACCGGGTGCAATTGATAAAACCCGGTACGAAATCAAGGTTGGTAAACATACATTTGAGGTCGATGAATTTTATGGAGATAATAATGGATTGACTATTGCCGAAGTAGAACTGGAATCAGAAGATGAAAGTTACATACAACCCGAATGGCTGGGTGATGAAGTAACCGGAGACAGAAAGTATTACAACTCCAGTTTAACCAAACATCCTTTTAAAGAATGGTAGTAAAACAATTTGTATGAAATTCGGGATTTATTGGTTGGGAAATGAATATCATACGATATTAGTAAAAATTAAAAATTAATGTCGTAATTTTGTGCCTGAGTTTTACTGTACATACGATAAAAGTTCATTGATATTCTGAAAAGAGATATTTAACATAAAAACAGGCTTTATTTTTAATCATCCTATAAATTACAATTCAGCATCTTTAAGGACTTTCTTGCTCTCAGAATTTGCACCCCAAAAATTATCATGAGAAAAAACTATTTAGTATTGACAGCACTCCTTATTGCCAGTCTTTTTGTTCACGCTCAAAATGAATTATTCCTGCAAAAGGAATTTATTTACAAAAGCGACACCTTACGTTACCGGGTACTTTTCCCTGAAAATTACAACAAAAATAAATCTTATCCATTGGTGCTTTTTCTCCACGGTTCGGGCGAACGAGGCAATGATAATCAGAAACAGATTATCCATGGGGCTTCACTTTTTACAGATTCTTTAAACAGACAAAATTTTCCGGCAATTGTACTTTTCCCACAATGTCCTGCTAATCAAAGTTGGATAACAAAAGAAAATATTTCCGATGGTAAATTCAATATAACAGATACGAAGGAACCAACAAAACCGTTACTGTTAGCAAAACTGCTGGTCGATTTTTATAAAAAAACAGAAGCTGTCAATACCAGACGTATTTATATTCTAGGCCTGTCACTTGGAGGAATGGGCACTTACGACCTGATTTGCCGATATCCGAACTTATTTGCTGCAGCCATACCAATTTGTGGAGCAGTAAATTTTGACCGGTTGAAAAAGATCAGAAAGATGCCTATCCGCATTTACAATGGCGACAGTGATAATACGGTATCACCGGACTATTCGAGGAATGCCTTCATCGAATTAAAAGCTGATGGGTCACAAGTGGTAGAGCACATAGAATATCAGGGAGTTGGACATGACAGTTGGACCCCGGCATTTGCCGAACCTGATTTTCTAAAATGGTTATTTTCTCAACATAAATGAGATTAAAAAGACGGCATTTCAAGCAATAAATTCGGGAATAAGCGGTTTTTATAAGCACAAAAAAACTAAAAAATGGGTACTCAAAATCTGTCAATGAGTAAATTTTTGTTACATTTGTGCTGCATTTTTAAAACATGAAATAATGGCAAAAGTAAAAGGGGCAGTTGTAGTAAATATTGAACGTTGTAAAGGCTGCAATTTATGTGTAGCAGCTTGTCCATCGAATGTATTGGAACTATCAATTGAAGCAAATTCAAAAGGATATAATTTTTCAACGATGGTTATTCCTGATTCGTGTGTCGGATGTGCGGCCTGTGCATTGGTTTGTCCGGATGCATGTATTACCGTCTATAAAGTAAAGCTCTAAGTAAAAGAGTAACTTCAATTAAAAACAGTAAAAAGATAATGAACGATTCAAAGAAACAGAATATAGAAGAAGTCAGACTCATGAAAGGCAATGAAGCCATTGCTCATGCAGCTATCCGTTGCGGATGCGATGGTTATTTCGGTTATCCGATTACCCCTCAGTCGGAAATCATGGAGACCCTCATGGAACTGGAACCCTGGAATACAACAGGTATGATCGTATTACAGGCTGAAAGTGAAACATCTTCTATTAATATGGTTTATGGTGCAGCCGGTTGTGGTAAAAAATCAATGACCAGTTCATCCAGTCCCGGAGTAAGTTTAATGCAGGAAGGTATTTCCTATATTGCCTGTGCCGAATTGCCCTGCGTCATCGTCAATGTAATGCGTGGTGGTCCGGGTCTTGGAACGATTCAACCCAGTCAGGCTGATTATTATCAATCGGTAAAAGGTGGTGGACATGGAGATTATAAATTAATTACCCTTGCTCCTGCTTCGGTTCAGGAAATGGCCGATCATACCGTTTTGGCTTTCGATTTAGCATTTAAATATCTCACACCTGTATTAATTTTAGCCGATGGAGTGATTGGTCAAATGATGGAAAAAGTGATTCTTCCTCCTTACCAACCCCGATTGACAGAAGACGAAATTCGTAAAAACAGTCCCTGGGCAACCATGGGGAAACCGGCAAGCCGGAAACCCAATGTGATTACATCGCTATCCCTGGAAGCGGAAGAAATGGAAACAATCAACCTTCGCCTGCAACGTAAATACCGTAAAATTGAAGAAAACGAAGTCCTGATCGAAGAATTTTCGTGTGAAGATGCCGAGTACCTGGTAGTAGCATTCGGGACCAGTGCCCGTGTTTGTCAAAAAGCGGTTGAATTGGCTCGTGCAGAAGGTATCAAAGCAGGGTTGTTACGTCCTATAACACTTTATCCGTTTCCAACCACCGCTATCAGCAAGTATGCCGATCAGGTAAAAGGAATGATCACGATTGAAATGAGTGCCGGTCAAATGGTGGATGATGTCCGATTAGCTGTAAACGGCCGTGTACCGGTTGAATTTTATGGCCGTATGGGTGGTATCGTTCCATCACCTGACGAAGTATTAAAAGCGTTGAAAGATAAATTAATAAAATAGTTATTTGCAAGAGGCGTTATTTATTGAACAACAATATAATTTTGAATTGACTTCTTAAGTGAATCTGAAATTGTAAGTACATGAATAGTAAATTGTAAATGAGTTAATAGTAAATTTAAAAATTATGACAACAAACGAAATAATTAGCCCTGAAAACCTGGTTTATACCAAGACCAGAATTATGAACGACGTCCCCATGCATTATTGCCCGGGTTGTAGTCATGGTGTGGTTCATAAACTCATTGCCGAAATCATTGAAGATATGGATTTTCAGGAAAAAACAATAGGTATTGCTCCTGTTGGATGTGCTGTATTTGCTTATAAATACCTTGATATTGACTGGCAACAGGCAGCTCATGGCCGTGCACCAGCATTGGCTACGGCGGTTAAACGATTACTGCCCGACCGTTTGGTATTCACGTATCAGGGTGACGGTGATCTGGCTGCTATCGGTACTGCCGAGACCATACATGCTGCCAACCGGGGTGAAAATATTGCTATTATTTTTATCAATAACGGGATATACGGAATGACCGGAGGACAAATGGCTCCTACTACTTTAATTGGAATGAAGTCGGCCACAACGCCAAACGGCAGAAATGTTCAGTTAAACGGAAATCCGTTGGATATCACAAAATTGTTGGCTCAGTTGGATGGCACCTGCTATGTGACACGTCAAAGTGTGCATACTGTTGCTTCAGTGCGTAAAACAAAAAAAGCCATTCGTAAAGCTTTTGAAAATTCAATGGCCGGAAAAGGAACTTCAGTAGTTGAAATTGTTTCAACCTGTAATTCAGGATGGAAATTATCGCCGGTAGAATCAAACAAATGGATGGTAGAGAATATGTTTCCGGCTTATCCACTGGGTGATATGAAAGACCTATAAGAATTTACTATTTTACTATTTACTATTTACAATTCAGAGAATGAAAGAAGAAATAATTATAGCCGGATTTGGGGGACAAGGTGTACTTTCGATGGGCAAGATATTAGCTTATTCAGGTTTGATGCAAGGACAGGAAGTAAGCTGGATGCCATCATACGGCCCTGAACAACGTGGTGGAACAGCTAATGTCACCGTTATATTAAGTGACGAACGCATAAGTTCACCGGTTTTAAATTCTTACGATACTGCTATCGTATTAAATCAACCTTCATTGGACAGGTTCGAGAGTAAAGTGAAACCTGGTGGTACGTTGATCTTTGATGGTAACGGGTTTAAAAAATTTCCTACACGGACGGATATCAACATTTACCGGATCGATGCTACCGAATATGCATTTGCCAATAATGAATCGAAAACGATGAATATGATTATTTTAGGCGGATTATTGAAAGTGCGCCCGATCGTTCTTGTTGAAAATGTTCTTAAAGGGTTGAAAAAATCGCTTCCCGAACGTCATCATCACTTAATTCCAATGAACGAAATAGCCATTCAAACGGGTATGAAGTTAATTCAGAAGGTCAATTAAGTTGATTGGTTGATTAGGTAATTGGTTGATTGGTTGATTGGTTGATTGGGTAATTGGTTAATTAGGTAATTAGGTGATTGGGTAATAAGTCGATAGGTTAGAGAATAATATAAAAAAAACGCTGCAAACAATATGTTTGCAGCGTTTTTTATTTACAGTATGGAAACCTAAATAGCAGATGTCTTTAAATAGTAAATGACTAAATAGAGTTTGTTTATAAAGTCCTATATTTTTTGCTTGATTATTAAAAACCAATTTTTTTGAACAGTTTTCATTTTTAGGATTCACTCTTTTGTAGTTTTGGCCTTAGTAATATTTGGTAATTTTAAAT
>Ga0302286_10000077_pt1 | contig 83531 bp, 57 predicted proteins | sample III_Fen_E2_3_FD_198765 | JGI IMG/M metagenome (GOLD analysis project Ga0302286, IMG submission 198765) | Peat permafrost microbial communities from Stordalen Mire near Abisko, Sweden - III_Fen_E2_3 | ecosystem: Environmental > Terrestrial > Soil > Wetlands > Permafrost | place: Sweden: Abisko...
TGCCATATTGAGCCTTCCCAATATCCATGCAGCGAAAATGTTTTATTTGCAAGTCTTTGATATAGAAAAATGACAACTGCCCATGTAACCCATACGCAACCTCAAATTTACGAACATCCATACCATTGACGATAATTTGTAAACCGTCAATCGTTATGTGTTCGTCATACGTTTTGGTTCGGGCTCCTTTATTCACAATTACATGAGAAAAATCGCCTTGTTCATTAACCTTTTTCAGAAATATGCCGTCACCGAATATGAGTGAGGTATTACTTCCCACAAAAATAGTACCTCCAAGTTTGTAAATCCCAGGTTTACTAATAACAATCGTACCACCGCAGTCAACAGCTTTTTGCAAAGCTTTGGCATTGTCTACTCCAGAGGCTTCCGGAGAAAAACCAAAATCAGCAGCATTTGTAAAACCGTCAATTCGGGCTCGGTTATCAACACCAGATTTCTCATTGAAGCTGATGTTTCCTGCTATTCCGACCAAGGGAATAAACACAATCAAAACAAAGAAATAATATAGACGCATCATAAGTTGAATTTTAGTTTCTTTCAATTTCTTCCAAACTTCTGCCTTTTGTTTCGAATAAATTTTTCCAGATGAACAAGAATCCTAAAAGACAAATTATTGCATATAACCAGAATGTTCCGCTGGCATTCAATAGTTTATTTAAAATCGGGAAAGTATAAGTAAGTACAAAACAAGCGATCCAAAGTGCTGTTGTTGCAATAGCCATGGCAGTACCGCGAACGCTGTTCGGGAATATTTCGGAAAGCACCACCCAGGTTACCGGAGCCAAAGTCATGGCATAAGTAGCGATGGCAACCATTACCAGTATCAGAATAGCCAAGCCTTTCAGTTCAAAAAAGTAACAACCACCAAGGAAAAAATAGATTACAGACAAACCAATAAAACCTAATAGCATGAGTTTTCTTCGCCCCCAAGTGTCGACCATTCGCATAGCTAAAAAAGTAAAGATCAGATTGACAGTGCCGGTGATTACAATATTAAAGAGCATGTCGCCAACCGAATAACCGGCAGCAGTAAAAATCTCTTCTGCATAATTGAAAATCACATTGATACCGCACCATTGCTGAATCATTGCCAGCACAATCCCCAGTATCAAAACAGGGCGTACTTTTTTCGATGATAAAGCTTTCCAGTCAATCTTTTTTTCAGAGCCATGAAATGTTTGAGCTATTTCTTTTTGCTCCTGAGCAGCGTATTGTACTCCTCCTATTCGTTCCAAAATGGATGCCGTTGCTTTCCAATTTCCTGATTTTGCTAAGAACCGTGGACTTTCAGGAATAAAAAATGAGAAAACAAAAAAGCACAGTGCCGGCACGGTTCCGACCCAGAACATCCAGCGCCAACCAGTTTGTCCATTCCACGAATTCAGAATAAACTCATCGGTAGCTCCTGCCGGAACTTTTTCGGCTATCAGGTAATTAATGATTTGAGCAGCTAATATTCCGATTACAATGGTGAGCTGATTGACCGACACCAACCGTCCACGCATAGGTGCTGGCGAAATTTCTGCAATGTACATGGGCGAAATGGCCGATGCCAGACCGATACCTAAACCACCAATAAGCCGGTAAATAATAAATGGCGTAAACTGATTGACAGCTCCGGTACCAATAGCCGCAACGGTAAAAAGTGCGGCAGCTGTAATCAACGGCAACTTGCGGCCATAACGATCTGAGAAATATCCGGAAGCCAAGGCTCCAATCAAACATCCGATTAAGGCACTACTCATAGCCCAGCCTTGTAGGTATGGTGAATTGGTAATATCAAAAAAACGCTCATAAAATGGTTTCGCTCCACCGATTACAACCCAGTCGTAACCAAATAGAAGTCCGCCCATAGCCGACACCAGCGTAATTGCCAGAATGAATTTCCTGTTGTATTTTATTGAATCCACAACGTTTAGTTTTAGTTGTAACAAATATAGGATAGAAAAGCCACGGTAGAAATGAATTATTTTATGAATTTATGCACTATTTAATCATGAGTCAAAACTGAACAGAAACGATCATACTATCGTTAGACGTTGAATTTGAATCGTTTTTATATCTAAAAGCTAATTTGTTTCTTTGTGTATAGAAATGCACATTAACAATCCAACTTTCAAAACGGTAAACATTGCATAGTTTTGGATGCGTGTGAAATTTTGTAGTCAGATGAAGAAAGAAGATGGATTTCCGGGACAAATTAGTTTTGTTTTACCGGAGAAGATTGAAGGAATGATCAGGGAAAACCCATTGATCTCGGATTTATACCTTACTGATATTGGTTATTATCCAAAAGCCAGTCATCACTTTCGCGAACGACCTTCAGGAAGTCGTCAGCATATTCTAATATACAATATAGGCGGGAAAGGTGAAATCTGGCTAAATGACATCCGACATGAACTGCCCACCGACCATTTTTTTATTATTCCGGCTGAAATCAAACATTCTTACCGATCGGATGATGTTGATCCATGGTCGATCTATTGGATTCACTTTGCTGGTCTTAAAGCCGGACTGTTTTCGAAATATGCCTGCCGTGCGATTCCGGTTGAGCGTAGTAAACGATCCCGGATCAGCGAACGAATCGATTTGTTCGCCGAAATTTTTCGCAACCTCGACCGTGGATTTGGATACGAAACACTGGAATATGTGAACCTTTGTCTGGGGCATTTGCTGGCTTCGTTTACTCACTTAAGTCAATTTCGTGAAGTGCGAAATATTGATGAAAACGATCCGGTAGCCCAAAGCATTAATTTCATGCTCGAACACCTGACTAAAAAACTAAAACTGAACGAGATTGCCGCTGAAACGAACTTATCCGCCTCCCATTATTCGCGTCTTTTTCAGAACCGAACCGGCCACTCGCCTATCGACTATTTTATTCAGTTAAAAATTCAACGCGCCTGCCGTTTACTGAACAACTCCGGATGGTCGATAGCCGATGTTTCACGGGAAGCCGGCTTCGACGATCAGTTTTATTTTTCCAGGGTTTTCCGAAAAGTTATGGGTATGTCACCCGGAGAATATCGAAAAAGAGGGGTCTGAACTACTGACTTTAATAGAAAAGCACCAAAATTGATGATTTTAAATCCTGAACAGCTTGTCGTCTTCCGAAAGTTCTAGAATGAAATACGCGGGATTGTTCAGCTCTGGGGGTAACTTGTCGCGTAATATTGAAGCTACAAACTGAATGTTTTTTGCTTTAACAAACTTCGCAATTCTTACCAATTGATTGCCGTGCATCAATTCTTTCTTGTCGTTCAAGATAAAATGCATACATGGAATATTCTCTTCATCTGCAAAAAGAGTATAGGCGATATCAAAACAGGCTATTTCTCCCTGCTTTTTCCCCGTACTAAAATTTGTATTGAATGCACTGAATTTATACAACCGTTGACCTTTACTATTTCTTGCTTTTTTATACTGGAGTGCATATTGCTCATCGTATAAAAGCTCAGATACAGAGGCGAAATGTTTGTTAAACTTATTGAGTTGTTGAACTACGGTTGCTTCAAAATCTGGAGAAAAGAGCTCATCATCAATCTTAGCAAGCTCATTGTTGTAACTATTTATATTGCCTTCGACTTCAGTAAGCTGTTGGATAATAATCTCATACTCCCCCTTTAATCGGTACTTTTCATTCATTTCTGCAATTAAACCTTCAAGCTCCTCGAAGGAATCGCTTTTCGATATTAGTTGAGATAGCTCTGCTTCCTGTTCCAAAAGATTCTTCAAATCACCATTCTTTTGTCCGATTTTACGTTCCAAAGCTGGCAATTCTGTAGAGATAAACTTTTTCTTTTCTGCGATCATGTTGTTGTGATATTCAACCATGTCGTCAAAAGATCTTTGGAGCATGCCTAGAACGGTTGATGCTTGTTCATAAATCTGTCGTAATTGGTCAAGGTCAATAGTTGAGCGTGAGGCATCAAGTTCTTCAATCGCTTCAACAATCAAGTTCTTTCGAATAGCCAGTTTACTGATTTCAGAACTAAGTTTGTTGATCTGGTATCTCAATTGGGTTAACCGATCAAGGTCGTTCTCGAAATTCTCGTTGATGTTCAGCGACGATTTTCTGGCATTCAGCTCTTCAATTTTAAATTCAAGCAAAGCTAAGGCAGACACATAAGCCGATTTTGTCTGTGTCTTTTCCAAACGATTTTTGAAGATATCCTCTTGTCTAATCTTTTCAAGTAGTTCTTGCTTGCTATTCCCTTTGGTAAACTCACACCCTAATAAGAATAGATGTAGAGTCTCATATACAGGATCACTGGCGTAATCAAGAGTTTTTAGCGTATTGGTAAGGCTCAAATCTTTGTAACGGATGTTGTGCGAAATGATTTGCCGTAAGGTTGGTTTATCTGAAGCGTGTTCCGGGAATAAAAGCTCTGTTAATCGAGGTTCAAATTCTTCATCTTTTATATTAATACCATTGATACGTCGAACGACTTTACTCTTTGACGCCAGAAAATTCCGTTCAATCACAATCTCAGGGGCAGCATCATCGTCCAAATTATCAGTTAGTACAAGTGTGATCAAAACCTCGTTGTCAATCAGGTAATCTTTTACCAGCTTGTAAACATCTTTTTTATTTTCAGGATCGATCCAAATGATATTCTTGTCGGCACCAAAACAAAAATCAATCAGTTTCAAAACAGTTGTTTTACCAACGCTATTGCCTGTAATCTTTGTATCGCTGTTGTCAACAATCAAGTTGATACCTTTTCGGAATTCAATATCGCGGATTATAGCCGCGCCTTTGGTTATTGTAAGGTTTTTTAAGAACATAACTCAACCCTTCCATTCTTTACTTCTGCAATGTTTGCAATATATAGCCAATCTATGCATAAAATAAATACAGGGAATGACATATTCCTGATTTCTTTAACTTCGTGATACAACTTTAACAACTCCAGACCATTATCCTTATAGAGAACTTGTAGGATAAATGCCCCATTGTAAAATATACTGTTTTCGGGATGTATATTATCTGGCAGCAACATAGTTGTATTGTTCAGGATTTTCAAATATTTTACAACGGATGAAAGCATCAACCACAAGAATATCGACACATAATTCTAATTCATCAATGGGAATTTCAATGAAATTTGCACTTTCGAGAACTTTATTTTTGGTACGTTCAATTACTTCCTCGAAAATTTCATCAGGATTCCCTTTCCTTTTTAAAAGTATGTATTCCTTGCTTATCGATCTTAAAACAGAGAAGCTTTTATTCACTCCTTGTTGGTCGAACTCCGAATATTTCTCATCAACTTTTTTGTAATAGACACGATATTCCTCAATGATACTTCTTGAACGATCCAATTCATTAAAAATGATTTTGCGATCAACTTCAAAGCTGTTTGTGGAATCATGATTATTTGCATCGTCCCATCTTTCTTTTGATAAGATATTTATTACCGATGCAAGGTTGCTGTCGAATTTAGTTACATCAATATCTCCACCCAGCTCCTCCTTAATAAATTTATAGATCAGTTTTTGTTCTGAAGCGCTTCTGGTTAGAATGTCGTTCAATATCGAGGCAACATCGTAAATGTCTGTTAATGGAGAAAATGATTTGATTGTCAATCAGATCAATGGCTTCTACATTTTGAAGTCGAGAATTGAGGTTCTCTAGTTGATGTCCGAATAACAGATTAAAGAAATGGAGATGAAAATTTTCTGAATGCAAATGTGTATCAAGCAAATTAAGCCGACCTCTGGTCTCTACACGATACGCAAGTGTATTTAGTTTGTCTTCAATGTAATTGAAATAATGACTTCTATTCATCTGGTTTTATCTCGTTATGCAAATGTAATTAAATAGTTTTCAAGTCAAACGAGGCAGTCTAATATTCATTCATTTGCCTCAACCGTCTTTAATAACTCATACGCAATATTCGTACTTACCAGCCGCATCATGCTCTCTTCCGAGGTGCCAAAACTCAATAAGTTGATGCTGCCGTACCAAACGATCTTTTGATCGATGATGGCAAATTTTTGGTGAATGCTGGGCTTGAACAGCAGGGTTACACCCATATTTTTCAAGATGAAGATAGTTTCATTCCATGAACCAATATCTTTTGTTTTGTATTCTTCTGCCTGTCGGGTAACGATTGTTACAGAAACACCACGCTGGATAGCTTGTTGAAGATCGGCACTCATTTGGATTGTTCGTTTTTTGGTGACAAATGGGCTGACAATAATGATTTCGTTGGTGGTATTAAGAATGTCGGCTGAATAGACGGGATAAAAATTGTCTTTGTCGAAAATGATGTTTCCTCCTTCCTCTGAAAGGATATTGCTTTTAATCTTGTACCCTATAGAAGCATAGCCCGCAAGCCGCCGGTGGTACATCTTTTCGAGCATTCGCACATGAACATCCACGTAGTCGTAAACAATCACTTCCCTTTTGCCTTCGTAAAGTCGGTGAAGCCTACCTGCATATTGCTGTAATGTACCTTTCCAGGATATGGGCATGGCAAGAAACAATGTATCGAGACGTGGTTCGTCAAAACCTTCGCCAATATATCGACCAGTAGCAATTAGGATCATTGGCTTGTCGGTTGATGCATTGGTAATGAGAGCCAACGACTCTCTTGTTTCTTTTGCACTTCTGTTCCCCGTTATTGAAATTACCTCTGGAATCTGTTTCCGAAGTTCACTGGCAAGCAACTCAACATGCGCCGTCCGTTCGGTTAATACGATGCAGTTTCGTCCTTCGTTATAACAGCGAAACACATCTGTAATAATCTGCTGGTTTCGGGTTTCATCACCTACTATTCCGGTGTAAAAATCGGTAATAGTTAACTCCTTTTCTTCGAACGTAGGAATACGAAAAGACGTGAACCGTGGAATAATATAATGGTCGAAGGGTCGTTTTTCTGCCTGCGTTTTAGCATCGTCCCGAAAACGAATAGGACCGCATTGCATAGTAATAATGGGGTGATGTCCATCCTTTCGGGTAGGGGTTGCAGTTAACCCATAAACATATTTCGCGATGATGTTCTTCAAAATCAATTCAAAACTGAATGCCGAAACATGGTGACATTCATCAATAATTACCATTCCGTAGTCTTTCACACATTCATCAACCTCGGCATCACGACTCAACGATTGCATCACAGCGATGTCAATAATCCCTGTCAACTCTTTTTTGCCACCACCATATTGGCCAACAAGACTTTGGTTTTTCTTCTTTTTTGTACCCTTATTTTCAGGAAGAATTCCGTTTATGGTCAGAAATTCAGCAATTTTTTCTTTCCACTGTGCCACCAGACTGATGCGATTCACCAAAATCAATGTATTCACTTTTCGTTCGGCAATCAATTTGATTGCGGCAACCGTTTTCCCAAAAGCCGTTGTGCCGCAAAGTACTCCGTTGTTGTATTCCAACATCTTTTCAATGGCTAAAGGTTGTTCTCCACGCAACACCCAATTAAACTGCACATCGATGGACTTTCCGTTATTGGTTTTATCGATCCAGTTAATCTGAAAATTGAATTTGTTGGCCAAATCAATTAAGTCAGCTTCGCAGCCACGAGGCAGACATAAGTAGTCATTGGTTTCTTCTGAACAAGAAATGATGCGAGGCTTATTAAATGTTGACATGCGCATTGCCTGAGCTTTGTAAAACTCTGGGTTTTTGAAAGCTGCTAGCCGTTTCATTTGATTCAATGCCCTTTGGGAACATCCTTCAATGGGAACAAAAAGCATATTTGCTTTTGTAATATTAATTTGTTTGGGGAAATCATCTTTTCGGAGTTCTATCTTTATTGTTTCCCATGGTTTCTGTTCCTCTTCTGTATCTTTTTTTAATATTCCAAGTTCGTTGCCGTCACATAGCTTTGATATCAAGTACTCGACACTTTTCTCTGAAAGCCAAGGAATCGAAGACAAAAAAGCCCACTGATCGTCGTAAGCTTGAAATGATTCGTTGACAAATACACTGTTGCTATTTGCTCGTGCCGCTTTCTGAAGGGGCAAAGCAATCAAATTGCCCAAACCACCTTTGGGCATGGTGTCCTGATTTGGGAAAAGCCTGTCATACGATTTGAATGGAATATCGTGCTGTTTACTCATCGCATAGGTGAGTATCGCACTCCCAAATCTACGTGCCAACAAAGCAGTTATTGGGTGCTGAAAGAAATACCACACATGCGCACCGTTTCCTGAACGTGAGCGCTCAACAGCAATCGGAATATCGAATGAAGAACAAATCCTTCGAAGTGTTGATACATCTTTCTGCCAACCCTCATCATCAAAATCAATAGCAAGAAAGTGACAGGTTTCATTCAGCAACAAAGGGTAGATTCCAACAACCAGATTGTTTTGTCCGCGTAAGTGGGCTTCAATGATTATTTCATCCAGTGGGATGTATTCTTTGTTTTTGCATTCGGTACATGACACTTTGGGCTTTTGACAAATGCCATACTTCCATTCGTTAGAACAAGCTGGGGAATAGCCTGATGTTTCTTTTTTCGGATTCTCCCATCTACGGGCAAACACATCATCACGGCCTTTAAAAACAGAAAGAAATAGCTTGATCTTTTCTGCGGAAGGGGAATTATTGGTTACACTTGGGTTGACAGTTTCAATATGAAGAATTTTATCAGAAGTATAGGCTAGATCTAATGTTTGCTGTGGTTCAATTGTCTTTTCTGTCTCAAAGTCAAGACCTAGTTGTTGCCGAAGCCGCTTGAGTTCTTCCTTGAGTTGGTTGTTTTCAAGTTGCAACGCATTGTAATTCTTCAAAAGGTTGTTGACGTCGGTTGTCATTTGATTAGAAGATTAACTATCTATTCAATATTGAAACGTTTGACCAACGCCCGAGCAAAGGCAGCATACTCTTCATCCTTAGCACATCTCCGTTTTATTTCTTCAATAAATACTATATCTCCCTGCTCAGCCTTAATCGCAATATGTACAAGCAACCGAACAATACTGCTTCTTCGCCTTACTAGTTCAGGCCTATTTAGGCCAAGTTCTACCTCCGTGATGTTGGCTCTTTCGGTTTGAGGAATTACATTAGCAGTTCCAGTTTCTGCATCAAATTCAAAATCAAAGAATTCATCCGGATTTTCTTCCACTGGATTAATAAATGGACCAGCTTCATCACTTTCCGGAAATTTATCTCCTTTATATCTCTTCCCATTACAAATTTCGCAACCAAGCATCAAATTTTCCCATTCGAAACACAAATCAGGAAATTTCGATTTCGGACGAAAGTGCTCAATATGTCCAAATCCAATATGAGAAATATGGCTTTCGCAATAAGCACACTTTCCAGAAAACATTATTTTCAGTGAATCTTTTACTTGTCTGTGATTATATTTACCAAAAGCTACGTCTAACTTTTTTCTGTTGTTTGGGGAAGTATCTTCCAGATATACATCAAGTGCTCTGTTAAGGCCAAATTGCCATTCTGCCTGTTTCTTATTTAGGATTTCGGGCTTGCCTGTTCTGATTACCTGTATCATTTCCAGTTCTTCTTGATAAATTCATTTAAGCTTTTTTCCGTTTCTGATTCATTCGTATTATAGCCTAATGCTTCTTCAACAAATGGGATAACGCCTTGCAATTCTTTTTCTTCGGTAATGCTTAAGTTTGTTCTTTTCTTCTTTAAGCTATAATAACGATCTATTTTCTCTTGGGTTTCGGGAGAAAAAACTGATACTAAATTGAACGCATCACTTTTAAGAATATCATCGACACTTTTTGTATGTATATTTTTAATCTGATCAATTACTATTTTTTCTTCTTTCCTATAAAATCGATAGGTAATCGCATCTTCACCTGCTCCTGCTGCAACCAAAGGACTATGTGTTGCCATGACGAATTGAATGTTGGGGAACGTTTTTCTAAGAAGTCCAGCTATAGTTCTTTGCCACGTTGGGTGAAGATGTATGTCCAATTCATCGATTAAAACAACACCTTGTTCATGTAATGGATTTTCACTCTCAGGGAAAGAATTGATCAATCTCCAAACCAAATCACCAGAAAGTGCTAAAACACTTCTAAAACCATCAGAAAGAGCGATTGTCGATACTCTTTCTCCATTTACATTGAACCATATCCGTCCCTCTGAATCAATCGCATCAAAAGAATTTCCGTCTGGCAATAGTTGATTTATCGCTTTTATACTCCAATCTTTCTGTCGCTCTGCAATCTTATCTTCACTTTTCGAAATACGATAATCGAGGTAAACCATCCATGTTTCAAATGCAGCTAACGCTTCATCTTCTTTGAATTGAGCTTCATAATTTGTATAGCGAGATGGTGTTTGAAGAGAAGGAACAATAATCCTACTATTCCGAGTCAGCCGTCTAAAGGCACCATAACCGGCACCAAACCATCCCTTGCCTTTTGGCAACAGGGCATTCTGCCTAAGCCATGAAAGGGTCGTTGTGTTATTTGTATCTTCTGTAATTACAGGTTCTGTAAAAACCTTATTGTTAATCTCTAATTTTTCGTTTCCAGTTATATAAAGAGTATATTGAAAAACCTTTCGTTCTTTTTTCTCTCCACCAAATTGTCCGGGATCACTTATCCCTTGATGCATTCTCAACGTTAATTTGCCGGCTTTAACTTTGCTCTTTAACCAACCTTCAGGTTTTAAAAGCTGATTCGCTCCTTCTGGGCCAGCAAGCATAATAGCTAATGCTTGCAATACAGTGCTCTTGCCAGTTCCGTTTTCTCCCAATAAGGTTATCCAAGGATAAGGTTCTTTGTTTGAACCAAAGCGAATAGTTTGTTTCTCAAAGCATTTTAGATTTTCAATTGCGAGTGTTTCTATCCACATCTTAGAAAGATTAAAGAATTTATTTTATAATTGTCAAATATAAGAATTTCATTTGCGCCTGTAACTAATCAAAAAGGAAATACATAAAGTTTCATTGCAAAATAGAAGAGTAGACATTTGAACTTAATGAATTGTGTAATCGTTTCTACAACCGAAACAGATTGTACTTTCATTCATCTATTAAAACACCTTCATCATGAAATTTGGACAAAGCGAAAACCCGGAATTAATTGATTTCAGCTTACCCGTTGATCATGCTCGCACTGCTGAAATTCTCGGCCAGAACGATCAAAATAAGCCACTGACTGTTTCCGTGGGATGCGCCAAATGGAACAAACAAGATTTGAAAAACTTCTATCCTCGCGGCACCAAAGACGAACTGACTTACTATTCCCGTCAGTTTAACTCCATTGAGCTGAATGCTACTTTTTACAGTATGCCCAGTCGCGAGCAGGTAATTACCTGGAAAGATAAAACACCCGATGGATTTCGGTTTTTCCCTAAAGTAACGCAAAGCATCAGCCACATGCGCCGCTTAAACGATGTGCAATTGCTGGTCGATGAATATTGCGACAATATCAGCAATTTTGAGGATAAACTGGGAATGGCTTTTTTACAGCTACACGACAACTTTGGGTATAAGAATTACGATCGGCTGCTGCGTTTTATTGAGAATTTCCCCAAAGCAATTCCGCTGGCACTGGAATTACGAAATACCGAATGGTTCAATAATGCAGCTGTTTCTGATGAAGTTTACGCACTCCTTGAAAAACATCAGATCACTAATATCATTGTTGACACAGCCGGTCGACGCGATTTACTTCACATGCGACTGACCACTCCCTTCGCTTTTATCCGTTACGTTGGAGCGAATAATCCTCAAAACGACCGTGAACGATTAGACGACTGGATTAACCGCCTCCGGATTTGGGTCGATCAGGGATTACGCGATATCTACTTCTTCGTTCATCAAAACATCGAACTGGAATCACCTTTTCTTTCGGCTTATTTTATTGAGCGATTGAATGCTGAATTTGGGCTAAGTCTTCAATTACCTAAGCTCCTTATTCCGACAGTCGATGAAACTCCGACATTGGGATTCTAGCGATACTAAATCTATTGCACCTCAACGAATAATTTAGATCACATCTAAATTGCTATTCTACGTCAACGATTCTATTCTAGTGTTAAAACATTAGAAAACATTGTCATGTATATTTGACGAATAGAATAGAGTAGAACATGGCCGATCTCTTTGAGTACATCAATCTGGAACAAGTGCAAACCTCCAAAAAAGAGGCAATCGTTGACGGAATACTAGCTGCAATTGACGCAAAAGCAATTGCCAAAGGAGACCCTCTCCCCTCGGTTAACAAGCTCATCCAAAAGCTTGGAGTTGCCCGTATGACTGTCGTGAAAGCCTTAAATATTCTTAAAGAACGGGGAATCATCGTTGCAGAAGATAAAGTTGGATACTACGTCCGTGATGTCAACGTCAAACGTGAGCTGAAAGTTTTTTTGTTCTTAACCGGCTTCTACTCCTACCACGAAACTTTATACAACAGTATCATCGAAGAATTAAATGGGCTGGATATTTCAGTTGATTTATATTTTCACAACTGCAATCCCAACATATTCAAATCACTATTACTCGAAAATCTGGGATCATACGGATTGTATGTTGTTACCGGATTCGAGGATCCGCAGGTGAAATCCATATTATCGCGCATTCCGCCTAAAAAATTGTTACAAATCATTCGGCCTCCTCTTCTGGATGAAGTTTCATCAATTAGTCAGGATTTTTATCTGGGACTTAAAAAATCCTTAGCAAAGCTTGAAACACATCTGGCAAAATATAACCGTTTCATTTTGGTCTTCCCTGAAAAGAAAAAGCATCCTGAAAAAATCACAACTGCCTTTTCTGAATTTTGTACTGAAAATAGTATCACTTTCCAGACTGAAAAGAAAATAACCCGGGAGCTAGTCTCACAAGGAACAGCTTTCGGTGTAATTGAAGACAGCGACCTAATTTCGTTGATCAAAATCAGCGAGGAAATGGGTTTTTCATTAGGTCGTGAAATTGGCATTCTTTCGTACAACGAAACTCCGATGAAAGAAATTATCCGAAACGGAATAACCGTTATCAGCGTCAACTTTGTGCAGATGGGACAATCCATTGCTCGTTTCATATCCACACAAAAACCAACAAATGAAATATTTATACCAGAAGTAATTATCCGAAACTCTTTGTAACTAAACTAATAAACCGAATAATAATGGGAAACAGATCAAGCAATTTCCGATGGATTATCCTAAGCCTTCTTTTTGTGGCTACGACAATCCTCTACATCGACCGGTCGGCTCTGGGGATTCTGGCTCCGGAACTTCAAAAAAGTATCGGCTGGACTGAAGAGCAATACGGGATCATCAACAGTGTATTTATGATCGCTTATGCCCTCTGTTTTATTGTAATGGGAAGATTGATCGATACAATCGGAACACGAAAAGGATATCTGATATCTATTGGTATCTGGAGCGTTTCAACACTCGGGCACGCACTGGCACGATCATGGATCGGATTTGCTGTTGCCCGTTTCAGTTTAGCCGTCGGTCAATCCGGTAACTTTCCTTCTGCCATTAAAGCTGTGGCAGAATGGTTCCCCAAAAAAGATCGTGCCTTAGCAGTAGGAATATTCAACGGAGGAGCCAATATGGGAACTATTCTTTCGCCATTGATTATCCCCCTGCTAGTCCTAAACTTTGGTAGCTGGAAATTTGGCTTCCTATGGACTTTCCCGATTAGTTTACTCTGGATGCTTCTTTGGCTAAAATATTTTCGCAAACCGGAGCAAAGTCCCAATGTTTCTCCTGAAGAACTTCAATACATAAATTCCGATAACAATGAAAACGAAGGAACTGAAAAAGTGGGATGGAAAGATATCCTTCCACACCGCGGGGCCTGGGCCATCGCAGTTGCCAAATTTATGGCAGATCCTATTTGGTGGTTCTACCTGTTCTGGGGTGCCAAATTTCTGAACGAAAAATTTGGATTAAACCTGAAAGAAATTGGACTTCCATTCTTCACCATTTATCTGGCATCATGGGGACTTGGAATTTTCCTGGGATGGTTCTCTTCAAAACTAATGAGCATTGGATTTAGTCTGAACAAAGGCCGAAAACTGGGACTATTGGCCTGCGCACTTTTTGCTGTTCCTGTTGCATTCGTACCTCACACCTCCAACATGTGGCTGGCTGTTGGACTCATTGCCCTCGCTGCGGGAGGTCACTGTGGTTGGTCGGCCAATGTTTTCAGTCTGATGTCGGATATTTTTCCCAAAAAAGCAACGGGTACAGTTGCCGGATTTGGAGGTTTTGCCGGAGCTGTGGGGGGCGCAATTGTAGCATTCTCTGTAGGCAAAATCCTTCAGAATATTGGAGTTGACGGATACGCCATCCCCTTTGCCATTGCCGGATGCGGATACCTGATTGCCCTACTCTTAGTGCATTTATTAGTCCCCAGAATTAAAACAGTAAACATCTAAAATACCAAATAGAAAATGAACAGTAGAGAGAGAATTCAAACTACGCTCAATCATCAGGAGCCAGATCGGGTTCCTTATGATTTAGCCGGGACAACAGTTACAGCCATTACCCGAAATGCCTATCTGAGAGCCATGCGCTACCATGGTCTTTCTGAAGAAATCGGCGATGATGAAGTTGATCCGATTCAACAGATAATCACCCCATGCAACGAAAACCTGGTCTATTTAAAATCGGATACACGCCGGTTAGGAGCCAAGCGAATTACCGATTATCAGCATACCAAACGCGTTGAAGGAAATATAACCGAAGTAACCGACTTTTACGGTTGCAACTGGCAATACGAGCAAGGACACGATATTTATTTTCATATGATTGACGCACCACTTGAAAAAGCAGAAACATTAAGTGGATCGCTACACCTGCTTCCCCGCCCTGATTGGGATAACTATATTACTATACTTCGCAAAGATCTGGAACAACAAATTAGTACCGTGGGCAATTACTGTGGAATAGCCGACCGAAATGTTGCCGGGCTGACCGAGAATAGCCTTCGTATCCGGGGATATGAAAACTGGTTCATGGATACGATGCTTGATCCCTGTGGTGTGGAGGCATTGTTCGACATCATTGTTGAAGACAAATTGCGCTACTGGGACGCGGTAATTGATTGGGCCATTGAAACAGGCAACGAACAAAAAATAACCGTCATTTCCGAATGTGATGATCTGGGTTCTCAGGCTTCAACTATTATTGATCCGGATACCTTGCGGCAAATGGTTATTCCCCGGTTTAAAACCATCTTCACCCATGTAAAAAAACGCTTACCTCACGTCAAAACATTTATGCATAGCTGCGGAGCTATTCGGGAAATTCTTCCTGACCTGATTGATGCCGGACTTGATATTCTAAACCCCGTTCAGTTTACTGCCGCAGGGATGGATCTTAAAGAACTGAAACGTGATTTTGGAGATGTACTAACCTTTTGGGGTGGAGGTGTCGATACTCAATCGACCTTAAACAATGGCAGTCCGCAAAAAGTAGCCGATGAAGTAAAACGAATTATTGATATTCTCGCTCCTGGCGGAGGTTTTGTTTTTGCACCCGTTCACAATGTTCAGGATGACGTCTCACCAGAGAACTTCTGGGCCATGTGGGATACCTTACAACAATACGGGAAATAGGCAATAATACGCTAAGGATTACACAGATAAGCTACAGATGGAAAATTTCCATCTGTAGCTTATCTGTGTAATCCTTTCAAAAATTTACGATCCTATTTTTCTCTCCTCTATTTTCAAAGTATTCTGTTTCCTAATCGATCTTCCGCAAAATGCAGGAATCTGGGAGCTTACAAAGAAAGCGATTCTACAAAATGATTACTTTTATGGTTTCGCAACCAGAATTTAATAGTTTTGTTCCAACTAATCGAACGATGAAATGACCGAAAGTGAAAAATACTTATTCGAGAAACTCCGAAATGGCGATGAAGCTGCATTCAAAATCATTTATACACGGTACGTTTCCCGATTGTATTATTTTGTTTTCGAATATATTCCAATTGCAGACCTGACCGAAAACATCATTCAAGATACCTTAATGGTGCTTTGGGACAAAAAATCAGAACTGGCAGATAATACGAATCTGGATGCCTATCTTTTCACCGTTGCCAAAAATAATTGTCTTTATAAACTTCGGGATCAGCGTTATAAACAAAAGCTTTTTGAATCGGCAGATGTCGATGGAGTTGAATTAAACGCGAATATGGATGCATTAAACTTACTTGATACTTCGAATCTCACCTTCAACGAAATTGAACGAATTATCGAAGAAACACTGATGCAACTTCCTCTACAATGTAGAACTGTGTTTCAATTAAGCCGTTTTAATGATAAAAAGAATAAAGAAATTGCAGATGAATTAGGAATCTCAGTTAAGGCTGTTGAAGGCCATATTACCAAAGCCCTTAAGATATTTCGAATAACATTGAAAGACTACTTACCTATCGTAGCATTCTTATTTGTCTAAGCATATTTCCTTTCCCGCTAGAATATTCTTAACGAAACAAGACCAGCTTCGTTCCAATTTCTTTTTCACTGTTTCTCCTTTTTCTTCATTCTGAAGCCTATAATCTCAAAAGACGACTTTAGTAAATACCTGTTCATTTCCAATCCATTAGAAAACCGTAAATTCGAGTACTAAAAAAAGATCAAAAAATATTCTGATCCCGACTAGGGTAAAGACAAGTTCATGCTTTAATTAATATGAATATGAAAAGCACAAACGATATATTACAAATAGTTTTGAGAAATCTTAAAAACGATGCAAAAAGGGCTATGATTTCTCAGCTAGAGGAGGATAAATCGGTAAGGGATGAATACCTGAAACTCAAGAATGTCTGGGCACTGATATCCTCAACAAAACCAATGTCTGATTCTCAGGTTGAAAATTTATATCTGGGCTTCCAACAGCGGTTGAAAACTAAGCAAAAGTTAAAACTTCTGAATTTCAGCTTTTTAAAATATGCCGCAATATTCATTCTTGCTGTAGCCCTGACATCTCTATTTTTCATAAGCCAACCTTATCGCTGGAACGGTAAACCTTACGACACCACAGTATTTGCCGAAAATGGGCAAGTCTCTAAAATTCTACTTCCGGACAGCTCAGTTGTTTGGTTAAATTCAGGAACGAAAATTACCTACAATACCGATTATGCTATCAACAACCGAGAAATTAAACTCATCGGACAAGCATTTTTTAAGGCTGCTAAAAATAAAAAAGTGCCGATGAGGGTATTTTGCGGAAATCTGGAAGTAAAAGTTTTAGGTACCCGATTTGATGTGTGCGCCTATCCCAATGAAAAAACAATCAATGTGGTATTGGAAGCAGGGAAAGTTGAAATACTGAACCGTACACTAGAATCATTCAATCGTGAATTAGCCCCTGGAGAAATGGCACAATACAATTATGATTCAGGAGAACTCACCACAACCAAAGTAAATACAGGAAAGTTCACTTCCTGGAAAGAAGGAATTCTTGTCTTTAGAGATGATCCTATGTCAGAAGTTATCCTCAGATTAAAAAGGAAATACGATATTAATATCGAAGTCATGCAACCAGAGCTTTATAAATCTGTTTTTACTGCAACAATTAAAAATGAAAATCTCGAAGACATTTTTAAATCAATTGGATATGCTTGTTCGATCAACTACAAAATCATACGAAGCGAAGATATAAACACAAAAACCAAAGTAATTCTGGAAAATATACAACACAAAAAAGCCCGTAACTAATCACAAATCATATGCCTATGAAGAATTAACCAGACAAAAAAAAGGAGATGCTGGTAACATCCCCTTTAATTTTGTTCGCCTTATTCATTTCGACGTGAAAGGCAAAAACAATTTGAATAGTAATCAAATCAAAACAAATTTATGAAAAAAAATCATTATCCATTGGTTTCCAGATTACAGATAATCTGGGATACAAAACTTTGCAGAACTATGAGAACTACACTGATTGTAATGTTAGTAACTATTTCACAAGCATTTGCATTCGAATCCTACTCACAAAACACACGATTGAGCCTAAATTTGAGGAATACTTCCATTAAGGAGGTTTTACAGGAAATCGAAAACAAATCTGATTTTTATTTCATGTACGATGCGACAAAGGTTAATGTCAATCAAAAGGTTGATATCAATTCGAATAACATGTTGATCAAAGATATTCTGAACCATATATTTAATGAAACAGGAATTACTTACGAAATCAACAATCGGCTGGTAGCACTAAGTTTCAATGTAAGTTCAGAAAACCTAAAAGTTTCAGGAAAGGTAACAGACTCATCAGGGCTTCCATTACCCGGCGTTTCGGTAGTGGTTAAAGGCACAGTCAACGGAACCACTTCCGATGCTGACGGGAATTATTCATTATCAAAAGTTCCTGACAATGCAACTCTTGTTTTCTCTTTTGTGGGAATGAAAATGCAGGAACTAAAAGTGTTAGGAAAGCCCTCAATAAATGTAAAACTTGAAGATGAAGCAATAGGAATTGAAGAAGTTGTTGCTGTAGGTTATGGAACCATGGAAAAGAAACAAGTGACCAGTTCTATCTCTTCTGTATCAAGCAAAGATTTGGTTCAGGGGGTGGGTGGTTCTAGTATTGCCAATGCACTTCAGGGGAAAGTGAGCGGATTGATTATATCTGGAAACGCAAGTCCTAATTCGTCCAGCACTTTACAACTAAGAGGAGTTGCCTCTGTTAATGCTGGACAAACGCCTCTTGTTGTCATCGATGGAATGCCGGGAGGAGATATTCGTTCTTTGATTCAGGAAGACATCCTTTCCATCGATGTATTAAAAGATGCATCTGCCGGTGCAATATATGGAACCCGAGCAGCAGGAGGTGTGATCTTAATTACAACAAAGCAAGGGCAATCCAAGCAAGATGGGAAAATGAAAGTAACCTACTCTGGTGAAGCCGCTTTTAAACAAGAACGCAATAAACCTCAGGTTCTTTCTGCTTCAGAATACCTGAAACACAACAGAGGCAATGACTACGGATCCTCTGTCGATTGGTGGAATGAACTAATCAATAAAAATCCAACTTCCCAGAAACATGTACTTAATGTCAACGGAGGAAGCAAATACTCCCAATTCTATTCGACATTTATGTATAACAATGATAAAGGAATTGCTATCGAAGATGGAAGAACAGACTATGCTGGCCGGTTGAATACCAAATTCAATCTTCTTGACGGATGGCTGGAATTGAAAATGCATATTGATTACCGGCAAGCCAGGCGAAATGATAATTCGCCTAATTTTCAACAGGCATTAAGAAATAACCCTACCCGTACCCCTTACAATCCAACAACGATAACGGGTTATAACGTCTGGACTGGAGAAACATTAGATTACAATGTGTTAGCCGACAGTAAATTATTTAAATACAACGGACTCGACAAATGGTTCAAACCCGATGCTACGATAAAAGTAAATATTCTGAAAGTTCCCGGATTATCGATACAACAGACTGTTGCCTACGAAAACCGGCAATGGGAACTTCAAACATACCGGTCTAAATATCACCGAACCGAATTAGAAAACAATAGAAAAGGAACTGCATCTATCGGCTTTAGTAGAACAGAGAATAAATCATCCGAAGGATATGCTTCTTACATCAACAATTTCGGTAAAAATGCGATAAATGCAGTAGCTGGATATAGCTATTTTGAATATAATAATGAAGGATACAGTATGACTAACTATAACTTCACCAACGATCGTGTCGGTGTTTGGGATATAGGTGAAGGTACCTATCTGAGCCTCGGCAATGCGGCCATGTCGTCAGACAAAGCTATTACGCAACGACTTTTCTCCATGTATGCACGAGCAAACTACTCTTTCGATGATAAGTATATGATTACTGGAAGTTTCAGACGCGAAGGGTCTTCGAAATTTTCCACAAACAACAAATGGGGAAATTTCTGGGCGGTTTCCGGAGGCTGGCGTATCTCCAAAGAATCATTTCTGAAGAACATCCATGCTATTAACGATCTCAAACTTCGTGTCGGATATGGAGTTACCGGAAACAACAACTTCGGAGCTGATTATGCAGCGACCATGTACGGTTCCGACACTTACTGGCTATTACCGAATGGAACTTGGGCCTATACTTATGGAAAAACAAAAAATATCAATCCTGATCTGAAATGGGAAGAACAACACGAATGGAACGAAGGAGTCGATTACTCCCTATTCAACAATCGTTTATATGGAAAATTCGATATTTACCGTCGTAAGGTTGTCGGTATGATTTACAACGTTCAGGTTTCACAACCGCCGTATACTAAAACTACCATGTATAAAAACATCGGGAATATGGAAAATAAAGGTTGGGAATATGAAGTTGGAGGAGATATCGTTAAATCAAAGGATTTCAAGTATAGCAGCTCGATGAACTTCAGCCATAACAAAACAAAAATTCTTACACTATGGGGAAATCAAACCTACTACGATTATTCAAGCTTCCCTTCACCTGGAAATCCGGGCACAGCTATTCGCATTGAAGAAGGAACTACCGTTGGCAGTTTTTATCTTTGGAAATTCGCCGGATTTGATGATAAAGGAGAGTTTCTGCTCTACGATAAAGACAATAATGTAATTCCAGCAAGTAAAAAAACGGATGTAGACAAACGCCACATGGGAAATTTTATGCCAAAATTGATTGTTGGATGGAATCATCGGTTAAATTACAAAAACTGGGATTTGACCGTTAATCTAAGAAGCTGGATTGATTTTGATGTATATAACACTATCGATATGTACTTTGGCCTGCCAACAGCCTCCAGTGAACTCAACCTTCTGAAAAAAGCATATACGAAAAATGCCAATATTACCGGAGAAAAGCAGTTATGTGACTACTTTTTGGAAGACGGGACTTTCCTGAAAATTGACAACATTAACCTGGGGTATAATCTGGATCTAAAAAAATACTCGCACATTGACAGTAATGTCCGTTTTTACTTAACCGTCAATAATGTTGCCACATTCACGAAATATAGTGGAATTGATCCGGAAGTCGATGTCACAGGGCTTGAAGGAGGAATTGAATGGTTCAACGGACTATATCCTCAAACACGCACATATACCTTAGGAGTACAATTAACGTTCTAATCACTATTTAACAATGAAAAAAATGCGATTTAAAAATATAATCCTGTTTCTGGTTGTTATTATATCTATTGCCGGTTGCAGCACCAATGCCAGCTATTATTCAGAAGTAACACCATCAACGTTCTTTGATTCACAGGACAATGTCTGGCAACGTTTCTACCGTCCATTCACTCACTGGAGATGGTATATCTCGAGCAACTATGCTAGATGGGAACTTCAGGAACTTGGAACTGACGAGATGTGCATGCCCACTCGTGGAAGTGACTGGTATAATGGAGGTATTTTCCAGCAAATGCACCATCACGAATTCACCCCCACACTGACTGACCTTTACAATGGCTGGTATGGATTTGCCATGGGTGTTGCACTGACCTGGGATACCTGGGAAGACCTAAATAAATATGTCGACTTTGATGCCATGGGATTTGACAAAGGGACCAAAGAATCGATGCACGCACAATTAAATGTACTTGCAGCTTCTTTCTATAAAGACGGACTCGATCTATTCGGTGGCGTTCCTCTATACACCACAACAAATTCAGAAATCAAAGCTCGAAGTACCGCACTACAAACGTTTAATTTCATCGATTCGCTGATAACCATATCAATTCCTAATCTTCCGATAAAAACAACTTTGGGGGCAGCCGAAAACGGTACCATAAACAGAGCGGCAGGTGCAGCACTAAAAGCTCAATTGTACTTCAATGCAAACGCTTACATCGGAAAAGATATGTATTCTGAATGTACACAAATCTGTCAGGACATCATTGATGGGAAATACGGAAACTACAAACTTGCCAATGACTGGACGTCAATCTTTGGATTTACCAATGAAACCTGCCCTGAGATTATCTGGACACTTCCAAGCCAAAACGTAAAACTCGAAACGGACGGAGGATACTTTTCCAGGATGCAACACTACAATGCAAAGAATTGTTTGGGCAGCATTGATGCAAGTGCCAACAATGGGTACTGCATGACCCCTTCCTTAAAACCAAATGGCCAGCCATATACCGAGTTTAAGTTAGGAAACCCATACGCAAAATTTGAAAATACTGACGTTCGCAAACAACAATATATTTATTCTGGAAAAGGAAATTATAAAGGAATGTTTATGGTTGGGAAACAGGTAAACCCCATTGATGGAGGAATATGTACCGGTACAAGAGAATACAAGGGAAAAACAATTACACTGATTGATCAGATTTCGTATTTCAAGAAACTGGGATCTACCTATTCTACGGTGAACGACCTTCCTTCGACTGTTGCAACTGCCGAAGAAAATTCGGGAATTCGGCTGATGAAACGAAGCCCGACACCGACTTACGCAGAACGAGAATTACGGTATAATCCTGACATTCCAATCATTCGCCTAACTGAAATTTATTATATGCTTGCTGAATGTCAGATGCGGGCTGGTAATAAAGATGCTGCAGCTAATCTCATTAATATCATACGGAAACGCTATTTTGCAAATGGGAATGACCCGAATCCGGTCAAAGCTGTAAATCTTGACAAGTACCGAATGCTTGACGAATGGATGATTGAATTTATAGGTGAAGCCCGCCGCAGAACAGATCTGATCCGTTGGGGTGCTTATACAAGCGAAAATTGGTGGGACCATACAGCTTCCAACAACGCAAATGAAAACCGTTACCCAGTGCATGAAACGATTAGATCGTCGAACAATTTACTCGAACAAAATCCAGGCTATTAAGGTGATATTTTCATGAATCACTAAAGAAGATAGAAAAAGAATAATTTCCTGTAAAAGAATCAGTTATTTTGCAGACGATAGAAAGTTCGATTAATAGGATACAAGATTGTCGCGTATGAGACAAACATCGTTCTCTTTACAAATCGAAAATTTCTAAAGAACTCCAAAAACAAATTAACCCGATTTTTCTTACAATATCAACTTTTACCAAGAGGCTGTCTCAAAAGAGTACAGCCTCTCTTTTTAGTACAAAAAAATATTTAACTTCACTTTTTTATATAAAAATGCCTGGAAAACCCCACCAGCACAACGCAGCACAGCCGTCTATTTTTATTACATTTGCTACAACACAATTCAACCAGATCAACTAAAATTTTAACCCATGAAATGTGCAGCTTTACCTAAGGGCAGCATAAGACGAGGATTTTTTTTACTTTGTTTTAGTGTCCTTTTTCTAACGACCAAAGCCCAATCCTATCAGGCCAACTGGCAATCCATTGATAGCCGCCCGATCCCGACTTGGTTTACCGATGCCAAATTCGGGATATTTATTACCTGGGGACTGTATTCTGTTCCGGCCTGGGGACCAACCGATGCTAATGTGTATGAAAAATATGCCGAATGGTACTGGTGGCGATTGAATCCGCAAGGCAAACCATCACAGGCATTCACCGATTTTCACAACAAAACGTATGGTGAAAAAGCTAAATATCAGGATTTTGTCAAGGACTTTAAAGCTGAAATGTTTAACCCCGATCAATGGGCCGAAGTTTTCAAACAAGCAGGAGCAAAATATATTGTTTTAACCTCAAAACACCACGAAGGATTTACATTATGGCCCTCAAAACAATCATGGAACTGGAATTCAGTTGATGTTGGCCCTCACCGAGATTTAGCCGGCGACCTGACTAAAGCAGTAAAGGCACAAGGGCTTCACATGGGTTTTTATTATTCGCTTTACGAATGGTTCAATCCACTTTATAAAGACGATTTGACTCGCTACGTTGACGAACACATGATTCCTCAAATGAAAGATCTTGTTACCCGTTATCAGCCGGATGTAGTATGGACCGACGGTGAATGGGACCAACCCAGCGAAAAATGGAAAAGTACCGAGTTTCTGGCATGGCTTTACAATGAGTCGACAGTAAGACAAACAGTAGTTGTAAACGACCGCTGGGGCAAGGAAACGCGTGGCAAACATGGAGGTATTTATACTACGGAATACGATCTGGTTCACGATCAAAATGTCGCTGGTAAAAAATTTGAACATCCTTGGGAAGAATGTCGAGGTATTGGTGGGTCGTTTGGGTACAACCGCAACGAAAACCTGAAAGATTACGAAACTTCAGAATCGCTGATTCATATTTTAATCGACAAAGTTGCCCGTGGCGGCAATCTGCTGCTCAACATTGGTCCAACTGCCGATGGCCGCATTCCGGTAATTATGCAACAACGACTAAAAGATATGGGCGACTGGCTGGCAGTAAACGACGAAAGTATTTATGGAACCCGCGCCTGGGAAAAAACTCCTGCCATTGGAAAAGAAACTACCGTTTTCTATACTACCAAAGGCAATGATCTATATGTGATTGTAACAAAATGGCAAGACAAACCGATTGTGGTTAATGGTATTGCCAAATCCGGAGCTGTTACTATGTTGGGATTTAACGGTAACGTAAAATATTCTGTTTCCGGCAATAAACTATCAATTATACCTCCTGTAATTACCCCAGCGAATAATCCTTGTTCGTATGCCTGGGTATTCAAGGTAAAGAATGGAGCAAAGCAATCTTAGACCGATTAATCTATTAACCAATAATCAATGAAATACATTTTATCTCTTGTACTATGGGTTGTTTTTTCAGCATCCCTTCTTGCCCAACCTATTGATCCTGCCAAGTATTCGTCACCAATTAAAGTAGCCTGTATTGGCAACAGCATTACCAAAGGCTCCACAATTCCTGATCGACCTCGCGATTCGTATCCATCGCAACTAAGCAGAATGCTTGGTGAAAAGTGGATCGTACGAAACTTCGGGGTTGGTGGCCGAACAATGCTCAAAAAAGGCGATTTCCCTTACTGGAACGAAGAAGCCTTCGTTCAGGCCAAAGCTTTTCAACCGGATGTAGTTATCCTTAAACTGGGAACAAACGATACCAAACCTCAAAACTGGAAATACTCCAATGAGTTTTATTCCGATTATAAATCGATGGTAAAAGAATTAAAGGCTCTCGCCTCGCATCCCAAAATTTACCTGTGTAAACCAGTGCCTGCTTATGCAAGAAAACAATTTGGGATCAACGATTCGATTGTCATCCATGGAGTAATCCCAGTGGTTGAACGAGTCGCCAAAGAAGAGAAACTTCCCGTTATCGATCTGTTCACTGCTCTTTCCGGAAAAGAAGAACTGTTTTTAGACAAAATACATCCGAACGCAGAAGGTGCCGGAATCATGGCAAAGACCATCTACAAAACACTGACCGGTAGCGAAGGATCATTGGTTAATGCCCAATACCCTGGGAAAAAATCAAACTGGCATGGATTTTCTCGTTATGAATTTTACCTCGATCTGTCAGCCTGTCGTCTGGTTGTTCCTGAAAAAGCAGCACCTGGCAAACCATGGATTTGGCGAGCACGTTTTCCTGACTGGCATTATCAAATGGATAGCGTACTGGTTCGTCAGGGATTCCACATTGCTTATATTAATGCCGATCTGCTACTGGGATCACCTAAAGCTGTAGATCTCTGGGATAAATTCTACACCTATCTGACCAGTCAGTATGGACTAAATCCAAAGGTTGCGCTGGAAGGAGTCAGCCGGGGCGGCTTATATGTTTTTAATTTTGCAAAGAAATATCCTGAACGGGTTGCCTGTATCTATGCTGAAGCCCCTGTCTGCGATTTTAAAAGCTGGCCCGGAGGAAAAGGAGCCAGCAAAGGAGAAGCTGCATCCTGGGATCTGATTATGAAATCTTATGGATTCACCAGTGAACAACAAGCTCTGGAATATAAAGATAATCCCATTGACAATCTGGAGAAACTGGCTGCAGCGAAAGTTCCATTGTTCTTCTCCATCGGATTACACGACAGTATTGTCCCTCCGGAAGAAAACACCTATATTCTGGCCAATAAATACATTCGGCTGGGAGGTCCGGTGACCATATACCCTAACACGATGGGCAAACAGAGTTTACAAGGCCACCATTTCCCAATTGACAACCGGAAAGCCGGAGCTGATTTTATCAAGAATAGTTATCCTGAAAAAGTTACTCCTTTGGATTGCCACAATTACCATACTTACCGCAATAAACTGCACAATGCACAACAGATTTTTGAACGTGAGAAAAAAGGCCGGGTCGCCTTTCTGGGTGGATCAATTACCTGGGGAGCCGGCTGGCGCGATAGCATCTGTGCCTATTTGCAAAAACGGTTTCCTGATACCAGGTTCGAATTCATAAACGCCGGCATTCCTTCGATGGGTAGTACTCCGGGAGCCTTCCGATTGGAGCGTGATGTTCTGAGTAAAGGGAAAATTGATTTACTATTCGAAGAAGCAGCTGTAAATGATCGGACGAACGGGTTTAACGATGAAGCTCAAATTTGCGGAATGGAAGGAATTGTCAGGCATGCCCGCCAGTCAAATCCTGCCATGGATATTGTTTTGATGCATTTCGTTGATCCTGAAAAAATGGCTGATTACCGAAATGGTATCATTCCAAATGAAATCAATAATCACGAAAAAGTAGCTGTCACCTATCAGATTCCAAGCATCAATCTGGCTAAAGAAATAACCAAACGTATCGACAATGGCGAATTTAGCTGGGAAAATGATTTTAAAAATCTGCATCCTTCACCATTCGGGCAACATATCTATTATCAATCCATGAAATCATTTCTCGATTATTGCTGGAACGGTTTTGTTGCCGAAGATGATAAACTGATTAACTATCCACTTCCGGAGAAACTAGACAAAGCCTGTTATGACAATGGAATTTTAATTCCTGCGACGCAGGTAAAAGCGGATAAAGGATGGAACGCTGTCCAAAACTGGGAACCGGCAGAAAAATGTGGAACTCGTGACGATTTCACTAAAGTTCCGATGTTGGTTTGTGAAAAACCAGGATATTCACAAAAGTATGATTTTGAAGGAAATGCTGTCGGAATTGCGGTTGCAGCAGGACCTGACGCTGGAATTATTGAATATTGTATTGACAAAGGATCATGGCAAAAGATGGATTTACATACTCAATGGAGTTCTTCACTACATCTTCCATGGTTTTGTACGCTGGGATACGGATTAAAAAATGGCAATCATCAACTTCAGATCAGAATATTGCCAGATAAAAATGCACAAAGCAAAGGAACCGCTTGCCGAATCCGGTACTTTTATGTGAATAGATAATTTTGTTTTGTATAGTAACGACGCACGGTTGTGCGTCGTACATGAGAAATTGGCCAAACCCCTGACTACGCACTGCCGTACGTTGTTAATTTCTCATACAAAAGAACTACGCACTGCCGTGCCCTCTTTTAACTAGTAAAGCCAAGCAATAGTAACTACGCACGGCCGTGCGTAGTTACTATTGGATAATTTTTCTTTTCTTTACTTAACCAACTTCGAAATCTCTTTGAATCCGGGAGCTGCAGCACTTCTTGTCAATTCAAATAAAATCGACTCATAAGATGTCATCAGGATGCCTTCGTGACGGAAACGTTCCAATGCCAAATCGACATTATCAAACGAACGAGAGGCAATACAATCAACCACCACAACCGGTACATAACCAGCTTCTTTCAAATCGATAGCCGTTTGCAATACACAAACATGAGACTCAATTCCGCAAATAATCACATTTTTTGCTCCGGAAAGAGCTAATTTTTCAGCCACAACAGCTTCCTCAAAACAACTAAAATCTTTCTTCTCAATGTACTCGAAGTCTGGAATTAATGCTTTGATTTCATCAATGGTTTCTCCCAATCCCTTGGTATATTGCTGTGTTACCAACAGCGGAAGTCCAAGAATCTGAAGTCCCTGAATCAATTTGCTACAATTTTCGACCAATTGTTCACTCTCTTCCATTGCAGGAACCAGACGCTCCTGAATATCTATCACCAACCCAATTGTGTTTTCTCTTTCTAGGCGCATATCTATTATAGTTTCAAATTCCTAAGTTAAAGACACCAGATTATACCCCGGAAGACCAGTTAAAGACTACGTCACCAGTCCAGCCTGTCTTCTTGATTTATCTCCCAAATATCCTCCGTGATGACGTTTGGCATACTCTTCGTTTGAGAAGTTTATCCGTTTCATCATCATAACCACCAGCACATCTCCAATCACAGTCATTACAGTGGTAGAGGTACTTGGAGTTAATCCCAAAATACAAACTTCTTTCGGATTACCAGTTTCGATACAAACATCAGCCAATTTTGCCAATTGAGATTCTTTATCGCTGGTAATAACAATTAATGGAAGACCTTGATATAAATTTTCAGCAAGATCAACCAATTCGATGATCTCACGGGTTTTGCCCGAATTAGAGATCAGCAACAACACATCGTTAGGCTGAACAACACCCAAATCGCCATGCTGAGCATCGCTTGGATGTAAGAATACAGCCGGAGTCCCGGTTGAACTGAATGTTGTTGCAATGTTCAATGCAATCTGTCCAGCTTTTCCCATCCCCGAAACAACTAGTTTACCTTTCAACTGGTGAACACGTTCTTCAATAATGTTGACAGCCTTTTCGAACGAATCAGTAACCGGAATATTCTTAATCGCTTCGGCTTCCTGCAATAAAACCTGTTTAATATCTTCAAGCATATCTTTTCGTTTTTATGAGCCACAAAAATAGGCTAAAAAAGTTTAACCAGAAGTAAATATGCTCTGTTTTTAGTAGAAGTGGCCATCTGTGATTCATACAAAACCAAGTTGGATAAAAAAGACATCCACATCATTTGCCTTTTTTTCTTAATTTCGAACCTTTCAATCACCATAGATATGTTGCATAACCTTAAAATTGATTCTGAATCAGAAATTCCTAAATACAGGCAGGTTGTTGATCTGTTTATTTCGGATATTGAATCCGGAATTTTCAAACAAGGACAACGCATCCCATCGATCAACGAAACCAGCGAAGAACTACTTCTTTCGCGCGACACCGTTGAAAAAGCATATGTTTATTTAAAGAAAAAAGGCATTCTGTCGGCCGTTCGGGGCAAAGGGTATTACATCAACCATGCTGACGTAAGCAAAAGACTTAAAATATGCCTGATATTCAACAAACTCAGCAATTACAAACGAAGCATCTATTACTCGTTTGTTAAAACGCTGGGAGTAAAAGCCAGTGTCGATGTATTTATTTACAACTACGATCTGGATGAATTTGAGGCCATCGTAAATAAGAACTTAACCAGCTACGACTACTTTGTCATCCTGCCACACGTCAGGAACGAAAATGCCAATATCAGCGAAGTGATCAAAAAAATTCCCCGCGAAAAAGTATTGATTGTTGACCGGTTTCTGGATGAATTAAAAGACTACCCGGTGGTTTATCAGGAATACGATAAAGATATTCAGTCGGCTTTAACCTGTGGTATCGACCTTCTCCGGAAATACAATCATTTAAATCTGGTATTCCCGCAAGCCGAATATTATCCCCCTTATATTGTTCGCGGATTTAAAATTTTCTGTCAGGTTAATGGTTTTTCGAATTCAGTGATCGACCAGATTGAAGAAACAGAAATCCGACAGGGCGAGGCCTACATCATTGTTTCTGACGACGACTTATACTCTTTCATCCGTCGGATCAAACAAAAAAAATGGACCCTTGGAAAAGATTGCGGCGTGGTTGCCTACAACGAAAATCAGGTAAAAGAAATTTTGTGCGACGGAATAACCACCATCTCAACCAGTCACGAAGAAATCGGACAACTCGCGGCCCAAATGATACTCACCCAAAAGTTCGAACGCATTAAAAGTCCGTTTCAGTTTATTCGAAGAAACTCGCTATAAAAAAGGTATTATTCAAAAGTTTAACAGCAATTTCACATGAAATCAGAACAGTAGTCTTATTTTTGTTGCTGCAAATTCGGAAAAAAGAAAGTAAACGATGGCTCTCGAAATTGAACGTAAATTTTTAGTCGATCAGACCAAATGGATTCCTGAGGAAAAAGGAATTCGTATGGTGCAGGCTTATTTGAGCATTGATCCGCTACCAACAGTTCGGGTTCGGATTGCCGGAGAAAAAGCTTATCTCACGATCAAAGGTCGTTCGGAGACTATTTCCAGACCTGAATTTGAATATGAGATTCCGGTTGACGATGCATTGGATATGCTAAAGTTAGCCATCTCCAATCCGGTTGAAAAAATTCGGCACAAAATTCAGCACGAAGGATCGCTTTGGGAAGTTGACGTTTTTTTCGGAAGAAACGAGGGATTGATCATCGCAGAAATTGAATTAAAATCTGAAAATCAATATTTTTCACGACCTGACTGGGTTTCTGAAGAAGTCTCTGCCGATCGGAGATATTATAATTCCTATCTTTCACAACATCCTTATCAGGAGTGGGAAGACAGGATGGCCTGATTTTTGAAAGAAAAAACAACATGATTTAAGAATTATCGTTTTGTAAGAGCCTAAAACCAAATAAACATGCAGCTTAAAAATTATTTAGCAGGATTTTTAATTCTGATTAGCGTTTCTATATTCGCAATCCCTTATCCTGTAGATCGTAAAAAAGAAACGAACATAAGTTCGAAAGACTCTATCCGGATTGGAATCGATTACCTTAAAAAGTACATTAACTCCACCAATGTATGGCAACCTGAAAATCAAGACATTTCTCGTACAATCAACGGGCTGATACATTTTACTGAAGATGATCGCATTGACACCATTTTAGTGAAAATCAAACGATTTCAGGGAACAGCTGATTTCAAATACATCAACCGTTCTCCAAATTTCGTCAGTGATTCGCTTCTGATCCGCGGATATTCGGCACACCAAACCATTTTGGAGAGAATGAAGCAACTCGACCGTGCCATTTGGAATGGAGTCGATCTCAAAACAATCCCCTTATCCGAAAACCTCACTGCCGGAGCTGATGGTAAAGTTCCACCAATTAAAGAAGGTGACGAAGCTGCTATTCTGCGCAGAACGCGGATTATTTTGCCCGACAGTCTGAAAAATATTAATACAGCTTCGGATTCGCTAAACAAAGTACCGGCAAATTTCACCCGAATCAAAAAACGTCAGGCTGCCCGCGCTTTTCTATTGGAAGCTGCCCGCCAACGGTTTAATACAAAAATTGGAAAAATGAATCTCGATTCGGCAATAACAGCTTATCGGAAATATGCAGTCCGAGTATTTTCCGACTCATTGCAAAATCAACTTCGTGATTCGCTAAAGCTGCAAAACCAAACAGCATTGGGTCATTATAACGATTCAATTGTTCGTTCAGTGAACGACACCATCACCCTTGTACTGAAAAAACTTGAAAGACAAGCTCTCAAAGATTCAGTTTCCGTTTCTTTCCGCAGCTTATCAGGAAAACCAACGCAGATATGGCTCCGGAACGAACAACGGTCAATCAACCGTATGTTTATCAAAAACGAACAAAACGATTCGCTCGGAATTCGAATGATGAACCTCGATAAACATACTATTGGAATTGCGATTGACGACAATGTCATGTTTAACCGGATTGCGCAAAAACAACGACGCGATTATGTATTCGAAAAGTTTAATCCGAACCAAAAATTAAACAAAATACAGAGCCAATATAAGATTCTAACACCCTGGAATATAGGAGGAACTGGATCTGTCGGAATTACTCAAATGTTTTTAGATAACTGGAAAGCCGGAGGGAATAGTTCGTTTTCTTTTCTGACTGTTCTAACAGGATACGCCAATTATTCAAATACAAAAGTAAAATGGGAAAACAGCGGTGAAATCCGCAATGGATGGATTCGACAAGGTGGTGATATTGATCAGACACGAAAAAACGACGATAAACTGGAATTGATTTCCCGCGTTGGAGTTAGTGCATTCAAAAAATGGTACTATAGTTCCGAGGTTGACTTTACCACTCAATTTTTCAACGGATACAATTATCCGGATAAAACGACCCCGATATCGGCATTCTTATCCCCTGCAAAAACACTATTCAAACTCGGTCTTGATTACAAACCCAACCCTAATTTTTCTTTATTTATCTCGCCAATAACAGCAAAGAATGTTTTTGTAAAAGACACTGCGCGAATTAACCAGACAACGTTTGGGGTTTCTGAACATAGCCGTAGCTTCTGGGAGCCGGGGTTAAACACCGACCTTCGGTACAAATACAATTTCAATCCCCGGGTCAGCATTGAAACGAAATACAAAATGTTCCTCAATTATAAAGAACCATTTAAAAAATTAGATATCAATTGGGAAAACACTTTGGTAGCAAGGCTTACAGACCGCATCAGTATGTCGATGATGTTGTATCTTCTTTATGACGACAATGTGACTTTCCCTACCGGAAGAAAAGATGATGCCGGAAAGGTAATTTACAAAGCAAAATGGCAAACCAAAGAATTAATGACCATCGGTTTCTCCTACGGGATAAACCGCCAAATACACACACGAAAGAAAGCTAACTAAAACCAGTTTCGGGATAACTCAAATATTCCGGAATTGAGTTATTCATGACGGAATTAGTATATATTTGACTGATATTCTGAAAAACCAGAACAGCACATCAATCTAAAAAACAAAAAATGAAAACATACAAAAAATATTTCACAATAGTAGCAGCTCCTGCCGATGTTTACAATGCGCTAACCAACAAGGTTATGCTTGAAATATGGACCGGTGAAGATGCTGTCATGGAAGAAACTGTTGGTTCTGAGTTTTCGCTATGGGAAGATAGCATCTGTGGTATCAACCTCGAATTTGAGAAAGATCATAAAATCGTTCAGGAATGGTTCTTTGGAGAAGAAGAGGAAGATAAAAAATCGATTGTGACCATTAAACTTCATCCCGATAAAAAAGGTACCAGCATGGAAGTGGTACAAACCAATATCCCCGACGAAGCCTATCAAAACATTGCTGAAGGTTGGGAAGAAGACTATTTCGACGGACTTAATCAGCTCTTCGAACAATAATAGACAATCCAAAAGAACAAGGAACAAGAATTGACATGCATTTCTTGTTCCTTATTTTTTTTGTCCTTATTTTACGCTACCATCTACCCGATCCATCTCTACCGTAAAGTGACGCATGATCGGAGCTTCTTTGGTAATTCGTAATCCACTGCGCATCTCATTCCGACGATCAAAAACATTCTTTAACCCGGCAGCAACCACATCCATATGGTTATTGGTATAAGCTCTCCGGGGAATGGCCAATCGTAAAAACTCCAGTGCAGGATAGCGATTTTCGCGAGTCAATGGATCGCGATCGGCCAACAAGGTTCCAACTTCCACCCCACGAATACCGGCTTCCAGATATAACTCAACGGTAAGCGTTTGGGCAATGAATTCTTCTTTCGGAACAAATGGCAAGAACCTGCGGGCATCAACAAAAACCGCATGTCCGCCAATGGGCTGCTGAATTGGGATTCCATAGTCCATCAACTTTCGGCCCAGATATTCAACCTGTGCGATCCGACTTTCCAGATAAGTTGCCTCAACAACTTCGTCCAGTCCAACAGCCAGAGCATTCATATCGCGACCAGCCATTCCCCCATAGGTAACAAAACCTTCGAACATGATGTTGAATGTTGTTGCCTTTTCGTACCATTGCGGATTTCTAGTGGCAATAAATCCTCCTATATTTACAATTCCATCCTTTTTGCTGCTCATGGTCATTCCATCAGCATACGAATACATTTCGGCCACAATTTCCCGGATCGGTTTAGTCTTATATCCGGCTTCACGCTGCTGAATAAACCAGGCATTCTCGGCAAAACGTGCCGAATCCATAATCAGCGGAATACCGTACTGATCGGCCAGCTGTTTCACTTCACGGATATTCTGCATAGATACCGGCTGCCCTCCGGAAGTATTACAGGTTACCGTCAAAATAATGAAAGGTATTTGCGCCACCGGATTTGAATCCAGCACCCTTTTCAATTTGTCTAAATCAATATTTCCTTTAAACGGATGTTGATTTTCAGTATCAAAAGCTTCGTCAATGGTACAATCAACAGCTTGAGCCTGACGAAACTCTATATGACCTTTGGTCGTATCAAAATGTGAATTGCCGGGAATTATATCTCCTTTTTTAACCAATACCGAAAAAAGCACATTCTCGGCGGCCCGCCCCTGATGAACCGGCAAAAAATACTCAAAGCCGAAGAGCTTCTGAATGGTTTCTTTTAACCTAAAGTATGAAGATGATCCGGCATAACTTTCATCACCAGTCATGATAGCTCCCCACTGTTGATCGCTCATTGCTCCGGTTCCGCTATCGGTTAGCAAATCGATATATACCTGTTCACTACGAAGGTTAAACAAATTATATTTAGCTTCTTTAATCCATGTTTCGCGTTCTTCGCGGGTACTACGATAGATGGCTTCAACCATCTTAATTTTATACGGTTCTGCAAATGGAATTTCCATGACGATTTCAATTTAAAATAAACGATTGTAAATAAAAGACTTAAATGGCTGCATAGAGCCAAACAACTAATCCTGAAGTGTTGGATTAGAATTGAAAATCATCACGATTTTTCACGTGAATAAATGGATTGATCGGATATGAATAGCAAAGAGTCATTCGTTTCAATGATTTGGAACTGCAAAGATTGATTTTTACACGAAGAAAAAAAGCGAAAAAAGTCATGAAAAGGGAAATGTTAGAAATACCCAATATTTACTTCGACCCCATTGAAATCAACAAAATACCAATCATGATACCTGCCAGATACAATGCCTTTCGCGGAATATTTTTCTCCTTAAATACCAGTGCACCAACAGTAAACGAAATCACCACTCCCCCACGCCGGAGTGCCGAAACGATGGAGATCATCGAATTTGGATCGCTTAACGAATTAAAATACAGATAATCGGCCAATACCAAAAATGTACCAATCATCGGAATCGACCAACGCCAATGGAACGGCGTTCGTTCTTTCTGTGGTATACGCCAACGACTGATTGCCAATACAGGCAACATAACAGCAACCTGATAAAACGAGAACCAAGCCTGAACAGCCATCCGGTCAATATGACGCATCAGGTATTTGTCGTACAATCCGCTGGCTGCCCCTAAGAAAGTCCCGGCCATGATGAAAAAGACCCACTTATCGGTCGAAAAATTAATCCCTTCAGTTTTCCCAACCGTAGAGAGCATATAGAAAAATAACAAGGTAATAATTACCCCGGCCCATTGTGCAAAATTTAAATGTTCACTGAAAATCAGTATCGCACCCATCAAGGTCCAGATTGGTCCGGTAGCCCGAATCGGCGCAACAATCGTAATTGGCAGATTCTTAACCGCATAAAACGTGAGTATCCAACTGGCGGCAACCAACAACGATTTCAGAAAAACAAAACCATGTTGTTGCAAGGTAATATCAGGGACAAAAAGCTGAATGCTTTTGAAAAATTCGGGATAAAATCCAGAGCCTATTGTTATGGGAACAAAGATAATAGCACTGGTTAGGGTCGAAAAAAAGAGTACCGGAATCACTGCGTTTTTATGAACCGATAGTTTCTTAAAAACCTCATAAATACCTAAAAATATAGCCGACGAAAGTGCTAAAAATACCCACATAAAATAAGTTCGGAGTTTGAAGTTCCTAGTTCGAAGTTTAACGCTTACAACTTTTGGATGTCAAAGCTAGAAACTGTTCCCGACCGACCATCGGATCACTCTTCACTTAAAGGAATTGTTTATTTAAACTTAATACGGAGGTTTAAAATTCAATTCGTAGATCTCATGTTTTTTTTAATTATGGTGGCAATAAATTACCTCAGTGTTATTTCTACCTCCAGACGAGGAATCCACCTGTAAATACAATAATACCTCCACACAAAAGGATGTTTTTCGTGAAATTTTTCCAATAAACCAAAATATAAACTCCAAAAGAACAATATTAAAAGAAGTAAAATTGTATATTGCGTGAAAATTTCACGACATGCTAATTCGATTTGTAATTGAAAACATTTTTTCATTTGGTGAGCGCAAAGAGTTCAATATGATTCCGCGTCCTCGATTAAACACACTCAATCATCATAAATATAACCTATCCCATTTTGATCTACTTAAGATGGCATCAATATACGGAGCCAATGCTGCAGGAAAATCAAACTTAATTAAGGCTATGGGGTTATTGCAAGCTATTATCTTAGAAGAAAAACTTCCGATAAACATAAAAGAGCTGCAATTTAAATTTCAAGATCATTCATTAAATAGGCCAATTCTTTTGGCGGTGGAGTTCATGCATGAAAATATTCCTTTCTTGTATGCTATCGAAGTAATAAATGAAAGAATTGGTACTGAAGAGTTATATATTTCAGGTTTAGGCAAAACAGACATATTGCTATACGAACGAAAGACAAATGCAGAAAATGAAACGACCTTAAAATTTGGCTCCGAATTAGAAAAAAATCCTGAAGCAAGAACATTTCGGGACATTTTGTTAAAAAGCTTTATAAAACCTAATAAACCAATACTCAAATTGATTGGTGAAAGTGGAGAACTCTATTTACCTCAGGCAAAAAAAGCCTTTGAATGGTTTGATGATATTCTCCACCTTGTTTCTCCATTGTCTAAACCTGGAGGGTTGGCACATCGCATTGACGTTAATCCAGATTTAAAACAATATGCAGAAAACATGCTCGGTTCTTTGAAAATTGGGATAGAGAAACTTTCAAGTCAAAAACAAAAGTTTAAAGATGTATTTGGAGATGATATTAGTTCTGACATAAATTTAAAACAAATAGTCTCTGAAATTGAAGGAGATCCCACCAAAGTTGCTCGGCTTAAACTTCTCCGAGGAGATGAACTTGTTATATTAAAAGAAAATGGAGAAATTGTTGTGAAAATGCTTCAGATTGAACACACTGGCAAAGATCAAATTAAGGCTAAATTTGATATGGATGAAGAATCTGACGGAACTGTTCGTCTGTTGGATTTTGTCCCGGCATTTCAAGGCATAGCCCAAAAAAACAAAGTCTATGTTATCGATGAGATTGAACGAAGCATTCATCCACTTTTAATAAAAGAACTTGTGAATAGGTTTTCAAAAGATGAGAACACAAACGGCCAATTAATCTTTACCACTCACGAATCAAACTTATTGGATCAGGATATTTTCCGACAAGATGAGATTTGGTTTGCTGAAAAAGATGAAACCGGATCGACTGATTTATATTCTCTAAGTGATTTCAAAGAACACAAGACCATTGATATTCGCAAAGGATATCTAAATGGACGCTATGGTTCTATACCATTTCTCGCTAATTTAAAGGACTTAAATTGGGACTCTCATGTTACTAACTAGAAGATCTTTTGAACGACGAGAACCTGAACGAGATGCAAAATGTGTGTATATATTTTGCGAAGGGGCTAAACGAGAGTATCAGTATTTTGAATATTTTGTCGGTCTTAGTGAAAAAATAAAAGTAGTAATCTATCCCATTGATTCATATTCGGATGATCATTCGCCATTAGGTCTCTTTAAAATTGCATGCAATTGTTTGAACCCGACAAAAGAAAACCCTAACCCAATTTATGAGTTGAGTGATGATGTAGATGAGGTTTGGATTGTTTTTGATAAAGATCCAGACAAGAAGATGTCAAGAGAAACCCAAATTTTTAAGGTAAAAGAAGAATGTACTAAAGAAAATCAACATTTTGCTCGTTCGGTTTGGAACATTGCTGAAAGCAATCCGTGCTTTGAAGTTTGGTTATATTATCATCAACAAAAAGAAAAACCGGATTTTGAAGAAATGGATATTTCTGCAAAATGGAAACCATTTGTTAATAGCTTATTCAATGGCGGTTTTGACTCACAAAGACATCCATCCTTAATTAAAGATGCGATTGTTAATGCAGAAAAGAATCACCTTGAAATAGATGAACGACCAACAGTAGCCACCACTCAAGTATACCGCTTAGGTCAATCAATCTACTCGCTAGTTAAAAGCAAATTGAGAACAGAATACGAGTAAGCTTATTTGTGAATAATCGCAATAAGAAGATTTCTTGTTTTACTTTTTCTTCCGAATAACCAGCACCGCACCGCCCAGAGCCAGAAGAGCACCAAAGATAGAGAGTACTGAAAAATGTTCAGGGGCAATCCAGCTTACCTGCAACCAGGTTAAGACACCCATAACAATAAAGGTGAGAATGGGGTTCATAATCAGTAATACGCTGACTTTTCCTGCTTCCATATATTTCAGCGCCAGCGATAAGCAAACGTAAGAAATTAGCGTGTTGGCCCCCAGAAACATCAGCAACAACCAGTAACCCAGACTTAAATGTACCAGACTTTCGAAATTAACAAAGGGCAGATAAAGTAAGACTGGTAACCCAAAAATGAAGATATTAAGCGTCGTAACCGGATGCTGAAGAATCAGTTTTTTCTGCATAGCTGCATAAACAGCCCAGGTAAGTGCGCCCGAAACCGTAAGCAAAATTCCTTTCGTATATTGGCTGGTATCTTCGTTTGCAACAGTTACATGCTGCCGATAAAATATCCAAAATCCAAGCAATGTCAGGAAAAAACCAATTCCTTGCATGAGATTAAGACGCTCCTTGAAAAATACTACGCCAAAAATAGCCAATACGATCTGCCCGGTTTGAACAGCAACCTGAGCATTCCCGGGAGTAGTATATTGAACTCCAAGCATAAAACCAATGTAATTCCATGCCAGCATTAAAGTTGAAATGACCAGAATCAAGGAGGGTTGGTACAATATCTTCAGGGCTTTGGGATCGCGAAATAAAGCCCAAACAGCCATTCCCGAAAAAGCCAATAAAAACCGAAACCACACAATGGTTGGCGAATCAACAACCTTGGTCGCAACTTTCAGTGCAATGGCCAAAACGCCCCACATAACAACGGTAATGAGCGTAAATAGTATTCCTTTGGTCTGATTGGTCATTCGGAAATATATATTGACGTATCAGGTATCAAGTATCAAGATTAAAGAACTCTTGATACTTGTATCTTGATACTTGTGTCTATTTACAAAAAAGGTGTCACCGATTCAAACAGCAACACCTTCTAAAAGTTTTTATCGATAAAAAACTACCTCAACTGAGCACCCAATTCGCGTTCGTAAGTTGAAACCAGTTTTTGCATAATCTTTTCAATTTGCTTGTCGTTCAGCGTCTTTTCATCGTCACGAAGAATATAGCTAACCGCATATGATTTTTTACCTTCCGGAACACCTTTCCCTTCATACACATCGAACAAATCAACTGATTGCAGCAGACTTCGTTCTGAACGGAAAGCCAGGTCGCGGATCTGATTAAAAGTAACGGCCTTGTCGATCAGCAATGCTAAATCGCGACGTACTTCAGGATATTTGGGAAGTTCAGCGAACAACACTTTGTTGTTTTTCAGTTCAACAAAAACAGCGTCCATCTTGAAATCAGCAAAGTAAACCGGATTTTCGATTCCGAATCCCTTCTGTGTCTTACCCGAAACTACGCCAAACTCAACCAGAATTTTTCCATTAATTGCGTAGGAAATTCCTTCGGTAACCACATCATTCGAAAAACCATCCGTCTTTAAATTCAATACCTGAAATCCTAAACGTTTCAGTACATTTCCAACAAATGATTTCAGCATAAAGAAGCTTGTTTTAGCTGCCGGATTCGACCAGTTTGCAGCTTCTTTATCTCCGGTTACGAACAAAGCTAAATGTTCGTCTTCACGATATTTTCGAAGTGGATTCTCTTTTTGAGTACCACCATTGAAGAAGTAACAGTTTCCAAATTCGTACAAGCGCAAATCCGGATTTTTACGATTCGCATTGTGGGCAATCGACTCCAACCCGCCATATAACAAGGTCTGACGCATACTTCCCAAATCGTTGCTCAAAGGGTTAAACAACTTAACTGTACTTTCAATTGGAAAAACAGTATTGGTTTCGTAATACGAAGTTTTTGTCAGCGAATTCGACCAAATTTCATTGAATCCCTGTGCCGTAAGCATTTCGGCAATCAGATTGCGAATTTTGGTAGGATTTGGTTTTACCGAATATTGAAGCGCTGAATTAATCTGGGTCGACAAAGCAATATTGTTATACCCGTAGATGCGCAGAATTTCTTCGATCACATCGGCTTCACGGGTCACATCAACACGATAGGGAGGCACCAGCAACGAAAGATCGGCTTCGGTTTCATTTTCAATTTTAATTTCAAGCGAACCCAGAATTTTCTTAATCGTTTCTTTTCCCAAATCAGCACCAATCAACCGTTTTACATGGGTATAATTCAGTTCCACCTTAAATCCGGCAACCGGATTGGGATAAACATCAACAATTTCCGAAGAAATTTCACCTCCGGCAAGCTCTTTAATCAACAATGCTGCACGTTTCAACGCATAAAGAGTTCCATTTGGATCGGTACCACGTTCAAAACGGAACGAAGCATCAGTGTTCAAAGTATGACGACGTGCTGTTTTACGGACAGAAACCGTTTCAAAACAGGCACCTTCAATAAATATACTGGTTGTTGTATCTTTTACTCCTGAATTCAATCCCCCAAAAACACCGGCAATGCACATGGGTGAAGTCGCATTACAAATCATCAGATCATCCTGATGCATTACCCGTTCATTACCATCCAGTGTGATAAATTTCGATCCGGCATCAGCTGTGCGTACCACGATTTTTCCACCAGCTATTTCAGCAGCATCAAAAGCATGAAGCGGTTGACCGGTTTCGAAAAGTACAAAATTGGTAACGTCAACAATATTATTAATAGGCTTCAGTCCAATAAGTTTCAGCCTATTTTTTAACCATTCCGGAGATTCTTTTACCACAACATTCGAAACAGTAACTCCGGAATATCGAGGACAAGCATCCTGATTTAAAACAACAACCGGTATTTCGAGTTTATGATTGTCTACTTTAAAAGCTTCAACTGATGGCCATTGGTAGCTAACCGGCAATTTTTGCCCTACATAGGCAGCCAAATCACGGGCAACACCAATATGCGAAGCTGCATCGATACGGTTGGCTGTCAGGTCAACTTCAAGCACATAATCCGATTCAATCTTGAAATATTCGCTGGCCGGAGTTCCGGGAACTGCCGAAGGATCTAGTACCATAATTCCGTCATGACTGGCACCCAGACCAATTTCGTCTTCAGCACAAATCATTCCTTCCGAAACCTCGCCTCTTATTTTGGATTTTTTGATTTTAAATTCATTTTCGCCATCATATAAGGTTGTACCAACAACGGCAACAATCACTTTCTGTCCGGCAGCAACATTAGGCGCACCACAAACAATAGGTAAAATTTCAGTACCAACATTAACGGTTGTTTTGCTCAGGTGATCCGAATCCGGATGTTTTTCACAAGTAAGCACTTCACCAACAACCAGACCACGCAAACCACCTTTTACGGTTTCAACTTCTTCCAGGCTTCCTACTTCCAAACCAATCTGGGTAAGGGCTGCTGATACTTCTTCCGGGGTATAATCAAGATTAATGTAATCTTTCAACCAACGATACGATATATTCATAATAAGATCTTTTACGTCCGAAATTCAATGATCGGCAAAAGTAAATAAAATTTAGGGGGATGGGAAGAAAATTAAAAGGGAAAAATGACAAATCGGAAAACGAAGATTATGAACATCATCGTGTGTTGCAGAAACATTATCGATTTATCAACCTAAGGAGCAATGCACCGAAATCCAATTAAACACCCCAATCATGTCAAATTCCTGAAATAAATCAGGTATGAAATAAATAAACGACTTTTATTAGTTTTGCAACAAGACTTAATTTCTATATTTCCATCAAATTTCCGAAATACGAAAATATTAATAATCAAATCAATACAAGACATGAGAAAAATCGGTTTTTCGTTAATCGCTCTGGCATTGGTCACGACCGCATGCAACACGAGCCAATCACAAAAAAAAGACATGAGTAATCCATTCTTTAGTGAGTACAAAACTCCCTTCCAGGTACCTCCTTTTAATGAAATAAAGCTGGAGCATTTCATGCCTGCTTTTGATGAAGGAATTACTGAAAATCTGGCTGAAATAAAAGCCATTACCGACAATAAAGAAGAACCAACTTTCGAAAATACGATACTTGCTCTTGATCGAGCAGGCGAGTTACTAGGCAAAGTTAACAACGTATTCTTCAACCTGAATTCGGCCAATACCAACGAACAGATGCAGGCTCTGGCTCGCGAAATCACACCAAAATTGTCGAAACACCGCGACAATATCATGCTGAACAAAGACTTGTTCAATCGGGTGAAAGCGGTCTATGAGAAACGCAACGAACTAAAGCTCGATGCTGAGCAAATGCGTGTGGTTGAAAAATTCTACCGCGATTTCGAGCGCAGTGGGGCAAATCTTCCGGATGACAAACAGGCTGAACTCCGTAAGCTAAATGAAGAGCTTTCGATGATGGAACTAAAATTTGAAGAAAACACATTGGCCGAAACCAATAAAAACTTCAAAATGGTTATCGATAACGAAGCTGATCTGAAAGGGCTTCCAGCTGAAGTTATTGCTGGTGCTGCTGAATTAGCAAAAAAAGACAGTCTCCCCGGCAAATGGGTTTTCACCCTGCAAAAACCAAGCATGATTCCATTCCTGCAATATGCCGAAAACCGTGCACTGCGTGAAAAGATTTACAAAGGCTACCTTAATCGCGGCAATAACAACAACGCATTTGACAACAAATCGGCGATCGAAAAAATCGTAAAAATACGTGACCAACGTGCAAAACTATTGGGCTACGCAAATCATGCAGCCTATGTCATTGATGACTGCATGGCGAAGACTCCGGAAACCGTTTATAGCTTCCTGATGAAACTATGGACTCCTGCTCTGGAAAGAGCGAAGGTCGAGCGTGCTGACATGCAAAAAATGATTGATGCTGAAGGTGGAAAATTCAAACTTGAAATGTGGGACTGGTGGTTTTATGCTGAAAAAGTCCGTAAAGCCAAATTCGATTTAGACGAATCGCAGCTAAAGCCCTATTTAAGTCTCGAAAATGTAGTTAATGGAATGATTGATGTGTACAATAAATTATATGGAATAAAATTTATCAGACGTACAGATCTCCCCGTTTACAATGAAGAGGTTCGCACCTATGAAGTTCAGGAAGCCAACGGTAAACACATCGGAATCTTCTACATGGATTTTCATCCACGTGCAGGAAAAGGCAATGGTGCATGGTGTACCAGTTTCCGTGAACAATCCTATAAAGACGGGAAGATGGTTACTCCGGTGGTTTCCATCGTTTGTAACTTTACCCGTCCAACCGGCGATACTCCTGCTTTATTGAGTTTCGATGAAGTTACAACCATGTTCCATGAGTCAGGACATGCCATGCATGCTTTATTTACCGATGGTCCTTATCGTCGTACCGCCGGAAATGTTCCCCGTGATTTTGTTGAACTTCCTTCACAGATCATGGAAAACTGGGCTATGGAACCTGAAGTACTGCGCAGCTATGCCAAACATTACAAAACCGGTGAAGTTATGCCTGAAGCGTTAATTACCAAACTCGAAAAAAGTGCCCAGTTTAATCAGGGCTTTGAAACAACCGAGTTATTAGCAGCCTCCTTACTCGATATGGATTGGCATACCAAAGCTTTCGACGGAAATGTGGAAGCTTTTGAAAAAGCCTCGATGGACAAGCTTGGGTTGATTAATGAAATTGCACCTCGCTACCGTAGTACCTATTTTGCTCACATCTTCTCCGGAGGTTACTCTGCCGGATACTATGTGTACACCTGGGCTGCGGTACTCGATGCCGATGCATTTGATGCATTCAAACAAAGTGGAAACATCTTTAATCCGGAAATTGCAGCAAAATTCCGCACCCTGTTAACCAAATCAGGATCAGACGAAGGAATGACCATCTACCGTAATTTCCGTGGACAGGAACCGTCAATTGAACCTTTATTAAAACGCAGAGGCTTGAAATAAACTAAAAGATTTTAGATATTTGACTTTAGTAAAAAGACCCGTTCCTGAATCTTGGAGCGGGTCTTTTTACAACATTTAAACTAGCCTAATTTTCAACGAAATGACAAACCAAACCATGAAAAAAATGACACTCTTTCTCTCTATTATTTTAGGTGTTTCAAATCTTTGGGCTCAATCACCATCCAATCGTTGGAACCTAAACAACGACAATTCCATTAGTTGGAAACCAGCTGTAAAAGAATCTCATCGCGACCATATCGAAATGAGCGGGAAATACATTTCGGCGGTGATCCGATACGGAGTCAATGAGGATCAGTCCTTCCGGATCAGTCGCGACATTGTTTGGCCTATGCTCCGAACCATTCCAAACAACACCCATGCCAGCCTCACCCGCACCTTTAACCTCGACCCAATCACGCTAATCTCCATCAACAAAATAGCGGTTCACGAAGAAAAGGTAAACGAAATTCGGATGAACGGAGTGATAAAGGTAAACAGCACCCTGAACGGAATTATCGAATTAAACCGAACGCTATTCCCATCAACGGAGCTTCCTGCTTTCTGTGAAAAATATGAACTTAAAAACATCAATAAGAATCCGCTTACGGTAGAACTTCCTGAAATTAATACTCTAAATAAGACAAACCCCACCGAAGGAGTTGACGGGAGTTATAATTTACAAGCTCAATCAAAAAACCACGGCACCTATATCCTTCAGCCGAATGAATCAGTCTCCTATTACCTCTGTTTCACCGGAACAAAGACCGGACAAAATTACAATAACATTGACATTGAAAAGGAATTGAATAAACGCAACGATTTTCTTACTCTGATCGGCAATAACCTGATTTTAGAAACGCCTGACGAGGTTTTAAACCGTGCCTTTGCCTTTGCAAAAATTCGCGCTTCGGAAAGTATTTACCAAACCAAAGGCGGACCATTGCATGGCCCCGGAGGATTGAGCTATTACGCCGCAATCTGGGCTAACGATCAGGCCGAATACATCAATCCGTTCTTTCCCTACCTTGGCTACGATTACGGTATCGAATCAGCCATTAATGCATATCGCCATTTCGCCCGATTTATGAACCCGGACTACAAACCAATTCCCAGCTCTATCATTGCTGAAGGAACTGACATTTGGAACGGAGCCGGTGACCGTGGTGATGCAGCAATGATCGCTTATGGAGCTTCCCGTTTTGCTCTTTCATTGGGCGATCGCAAAACAGCCGAAGAACTCTGGACTTTAATCGAATGGTGTCTGGAATACAACAAACGAAAGCTTAATCCACAAGGAGTTGTTACATCTGATGCCGATGAACTTGAAGGCCGTTTTCCTTCCGGGAAAGCTAATTTATGTACCTCTTCCTTGTATTACGATGCTTTAATCTCGGCTTCTTATTTGGGAAAATCCTTAGGTAAAAATAAAAACCAATGTACAACTTATCTGAGTCAGGCTGAAATTCTAAAGAGAAACCTGGAACGCTATTTTGGCGCAAAAGTAATGGGATTTGATACTTACCGGTATTATGAAGGAAATGACAAACTCCGGGCTTGGATATGCATTCCACTAACGGTCAACATCTTCGATCGAAAAGAAGCAACCATCAATGCCCTGTTCTCTCCTGAATTATGGACAGAAGACGGACTAGCCTCACTAGCTGGAGATAAAACCTTTTGGGATCGGTCGACACTTTATGCCCTTCGGGGAGTATTTGCTTCCGGAGATATCGAACGTGGATTAAAATTTCTGAAATATTATTCCAACCGTCGATTGTTGGGTGAACATGTTCCCTACCCCGTTGAAGCTTATCCGGAAGGGAATCAACGCCATTTGTCTGCCGAAAGTGGGTTGTATTGCCGTATCTATACCGAAGGTTTATTTGGCTTCCGCCCCGTTGGCCTCAACAGTTTAACCATTACGCCACAGCTTCCTGCCGAATGGGATTCCATGAAAATCAGAAATGCACACGGTTTTCAGAAACAATTTGACATTCAGGTTCAACGGGAACAAGACAAAGTCCGACTAGCGGTGCTTTGTAACGGGAAACCGATATACAACAAGCTGGCAAAAAACGGAAGTTCTCATTTGGTTAAATTTTAAGAATTTCAATTTTAACATATCACTTGACAAAATTCAAAAAAACGTTGTACCTTGGATGAGTAAAAACAGCATAAAATTTTCTATTGATCACAGGCTTTCAGACGAATTCATAGAATACCTCTAATTAAAACCAATTCTTATGGCAGATTTTACACAGGCATTTCAGTTAGTCGTAGCTCACGAAGGAGGCTATGTCAACGATCCGGATGATCCGGGAGGCGAAACCTACAAAGGAGTAGCCAGAAAAATCAACAGCAAATGGGAAGGTTGGACGAAAATCGATATGCTGAAACGACAGCAGGGTTTTCCGGCAAGCCTCGACCGCGATGTTGATCTCCAACAGGATATTATTGACTTTTACCGCTTAAACTATTGGGATCGGATTAAAGGCGATGATATCCAAATTCAGGAAGTTGCAGAATCTATTTTTGATTTTGCCGTAAATGCCGGAGTCAGTACCAGTGCATCACTCGCTCAAATGGTGATTAAAGCTGATACCGATGGTGTTATTGGCCCCAAATCGATAGAAAGTCTCAATGCATTTGATCCCGAACATTTTCTGGCGGCCTTCACCGTTACCAAAATTGCACGGTACATCAGTATTGTAAAACGCAGACCAACCAGTCGAAAATATTTCTACGGATGGGTTTGCCGGGCTTTAGGAGAAAACTCATAGCCTTTTACCATTAAACGATTTACCATTCTGTCGTATCCACAAATAGTCAATCGTAATTAATCAAAATCGTAAATCAAACAGATATGGGATTTTTACAGAATCTATTTTCAGGAGGAGCCAGTACGCTTGTCGATTCGGTAGGCAAAGTGCTCGACAATGTAACCACCACCAAAGAAGAAAGAATGCAGCTTGAAAACGAAATCCGCAAATCGGAAATGCAGTTTCAACTGGATTTAAAAAAGCTGTCGAACGAAGAACAACAGATGATCCTTGGAGACATCAATAGTGCCCGCATCCGTGAAGCTCAGGTACAAACCAGCGAAAATGCCACCAAATTATCGAAGAACGTTTCTCCGTACCTTGCATTAGGAACAACATTTATAACCTTGACACTATTCTTTATTCTGATTTTCAAACCAACTACGGTTCCTGAATCAAGTAAAGAAATAATCCTATACATTCTGGGAGTTTTAAGTGCAATACTAACCCAAATTTATAGTTACTATTTCGGGTCATCTGCCGGAAGTGCTGCCAAATCCCGAACAATAGCCGACTTCAAAGAGAGATAGGAATATCCGTTTCCCGAACCGAATCAGAATACTTCGGAATTAACTAAAAACACAAGAGCTGAGTTTGCAAAAGTAAACTCAGCTCTTTCAATATCAGAATTGACTTCTCAAAAATCAAAAATAAATAAGATCTGAGCTAGCCTTAATCATTTGATTTCTATATTTGCCAGCTTATCGGTAAACTTATTGAATTCACTTCACTTAAATAAAGATCAGGATTTACTGCTTCGCTTACGAAAAGGCGACGAAGTCGCTTTTGAACTTGTATTTTACAGGTATAAGGGAAAACTGTACAATTTTATCCGACACAGTTTACCTGCAGACGAAGACGCGGAAGGCTTAGTACAGGAAGTATTCACCCGACTTTGGATCAATCGGGAACAGCTTGATCCGGAAAAATCGCTCAATGCATTTTTATATACCCTGGCCCGAAACGAAATGTTTGGCTATTTGCGCAAACTTCTGGTCAGACGTAAATATCTTGAAGGATTAAATTCCAATTTAATCGAAACGGGGAACTCAACCGAACGACAATTCGAATATGAAGAACTGGAAAAAGAGGTGAATCGATTAATTGGTGAAATGCCGGAAAAACGTCGCAAAATATTTGAATTAAGTCGCAACGAAGGACTTAGTTATAAAGAAATAGCCCATCAGCTTGGAATCAGTGAAAACACCGTAGATACTCAGATCCGTAAAGCATTGGGATTTTTAAGAGAACAATTACGAACAAGAATGTCTGTCTTACTATTTTTCTTATTTTCCAAAAGAGAATAAGCTCTTAATCGCCCCTTCCATTTTCCAAAAATTACCGTTTACAAAAAAAAATTATTCCCGAATCACGGAAAAACAGCACTTGCGCATATTAGCTGTAGAAAACACCTCTATGATATGCATCCATACATCAACGAAAAACTGAATAAACTCTACAGCAATCGTTTTCTGGGCGCTGACGAAATTCGCGATCTCGAAGAATGGTTAACTCAGGCTCAATCTGATCCAGAAGTAGAACAATGGCTTAATTACAACTGGGAACAAGCCGAAAACTCCGAAATAGAGATCCCTTTCGAGGAGATTCGTATGCGAATTAATCAGTGCAAACAGCAAATCAAAGTCCGCAAAGTCAAACAATGGACCAGCGTTCTGCAAAAAGTAGCTGCTGTGCTAATGCTCCCGCTACTAATCCTAAGTATTTGGCTGATAACCAACCGCCATACAGAAACCTCATCAACCATGATACTGGCAACTGCAAAAGGTGAACATACGCATGTTTTTTTGTCTGATGGTTCGGAAGTATGGCTTAATGTTGATTCAAAACTGGAATATGCCACCGACTTTAATGCATCCAACCGGTCGTTAAAATTAAAAGGAGAAGCACTCTTTAAGGTTGCCAAAAACAAAAAGATACCGTTTATAGTTTCGGCCAATAACCTTCAGGTAACGGCTGTAGGAACGGAATTTAACATTTCAGCCTACGAAGACGAACCCACCGCGACTACATTTTTGAAAGAAGGTATTGTCGATTTCTGTTACATTTCAAATGGAAAAGAAAAAAAAATCTTCAGAATGAATCCAGGGGAAATAGCAACGATTAACAAAAAAGAAAATGTCGTTAACGTAACGGATATTACCACCGAAAACCCAACCCGATGGACTTCAGGAGAACTCTTCTTTAATAACGAGCCTATCGATCAGGTTTTTCGGAAAGTTGAACGATGGTACAATGTGAAAATTAAATATAACGCTGATGATTTTGCCAATGAATCGCTTACCGTGAACCTGAAAAACGGGGAATCGATAAGTCGACTGATGGAAATTATGGATGAAGCAATTGGAATTCAGATAAAACAAACAGGAAATGAATATGTCGTAACAAGAAAATAAAAGAAAAGGTAAGCAGCAATTGTTGGCACGATCCTGCTTACCCTTCAAAATAGTGATTTTTAAACTTTAAAATCGTTCAAATCTATGAAAAAAAAGTATCAAAACCGAACCGGGGGAAGGTATGCCTGGTTGCGAAAATTACTAATGGTTATGAAACTAACATTCTTATTAATCCTGATTTCTACAATGTTTGTTTGTGCGGAAGTGTATTCGCAAACCGCCAAATTAAATCTTGATTACAAAGACATTTCGATTGGGAAACTACTGCAGCAAATTGAAGAACAAACCGAATTTCGTTTTGCCTATTCGAAATCTCGTCTCAATCCGGAAACCAGAGTCTCTATTGATGTGAAAAATGAAAACATCGAACAAGTTCTGAAGACGATTCTTGACAAAGAAAATTTATCATACCAAATCATTGACCGCTATGTAGTGATTTCTGATAAATCTGTACCAGAACAATCTCAATCGGAACAATCCCAAAAGAAAGTCAGCGGGAAAGTAACCGATACCGCTGGATTATCACTTCCCGGGGTGTCGGTAGTCGTAAAAGGAACCTCCAATGGAAATATTACTGATGCCAATGGAAATTACTCATTGACCAAAGTTCCGAATGATGGAATCCTCATTTTTTCGTTTGTTGGAATGAAAAGTCAGGAAATATCAGTAGCTGGAAAAACAGTATTGAATGCTGTAATGAAAGAAGAAGCCGTTGGAATTGACGAAGTTGTAGCAATTGGCTATGGCACAATGGGACGGGGAGAAATTACAGCGTCGATTAATAAAGTAGACACTCACAATATCGAAAAACTAACAGTAACCTCAACAGACCAGGCTCTTTCCGGACAAGTCGCAGGAGTCCAGGTAACTCAGGCAACAGGTGCTCCGGGTAGCGGTTCTGTAATCAGGATTCGTGGGGCGGGTTCTATTGGTGCAGGTGATAACCCGCTATATGTAGTTGATGGATTCCCATTACCCGATTCATACGATAAAAATCAAAATCCATTTGCAGCTATTAATCCAAACGATATTGAATCTATCAGCATATTAAAAGATGCATCTGCAACTGCAATTTATGGATCACGTGGAGCAAATGGTGTTATTCTTATTACCACCAAAAGAGCGAAAGAAGGGACTTCAAAAATTGAAGTTTCGGCGTATGGTGGTGTACAATATGTGCCTCAACATGGCCGGTTAAAAATGATGAACGCAAGCGAATTTGCCCAATGGCGGACAGAATATCGCTACGAAAAAGCAGCTGCCGAGGGCCGGACTTTTGACCCGAATGAAATACCAACAGAATATATAAAACCGGCAGCTCTAGGTAAAGGAACTGACTGGTATGATGCCTGCTTACAGGTAGCTCCTATTCAAAATGTCAACCTGAGCATCTTTAATGGAACAAAAAAAGCAAAAAGTATTTTTTCTGTCGGATATCTCGATCAAAAGGGAACTGTAATGAATACAGGATATTCCAGACTTTCATTACGAGCCAATATTGATTACAATGTCTCCGATAAATTACTTCTGGGAGTTAATATTAATCCGGTATTCAACAAGTGGAAATATGAAGAAACCGAAGGACATTACGAGTCGTCCATATTAACTACTGCATTACTATTGAGTCCATTAATTCCGGTATATCAACCCGATGGATCGTTAACATCGCACGTAACTTCAACCGACACATTTGATAGCGGAAACCCGGTAAATATTCTTAAAAATACAAAAAACAACACCGACGAATTGCGTTTGATTCTAAATGGATTTGTAGAATATAAACCAATTAAAAATTTGACGGTTAAATCAACCTATAATATTGATACACGTCGTAACCAGAATGATTATTTTGCACCATCCTATATTGGAGCAATGAGAAATCCTCCTCCGCAACCAGCATCAGGATCCCTGTCAACCAGTAAAACATACGACTGGTTGTTAGAAAATACTGTCGATTACCAATTAAAAATCAACGATCATAAATTTTCAGCCTTAGGGGTAATGTCACTCCAAAAAAATGATTACAGCTCCAGTTACCTTTCCGGAACAGGATTCCCTGATGATATCGTACAAACCTTAAATGCAGCAACCAGAACTTCTGGTTCGACCAGCGCACAAACCTGGTCAATGGTTTCATATATTGGACGTTTAAATTATAACTATAAGGATAAATATCTATTAACCGGAACGATCAGAGCCGATGGGTGTTCTCGTTTTGGTGCGAATAATAAATTCGGAACATTTCCTTCAGCATCATTGGGATGGCGTATTTCAAACGAAAAATTTATTCCTAAAACGAATTGGCTGAGTGATTTAAAATTAAGATTAAGCTACGGACTCTCAGGAAACAATGACATTGGAAACTACAATCAGATTCCACAAATTGTTGCCTCAAACTATAATTTAAGCGGAGTCGTTGTCAGTGGAAAAACACTTTCTGGTATAGCAAACCAAAACCTCGGATGGGAAGTCTCGAAACAATTTGACGCAGGTCTTGATTTCATCCTGTTCGACGGACGCATTAACTTAATCTTAGATTATTATCATCGTCTTACCGAAGATATGCTTTGTGATATAGATATCCCATCGTCTTCAGGCTATGGATCGATATTGACGAATCTTGGAAAGATCCGGAATAAAGGTTTTGAATTTTCGGTATCATCCAAAAATATTGAAAAAGGATTACTTAAATGGAACACTGATTTTAACATTTCATTCAACCGAAACAAAGTGTTAAACATGGGGCCAATTGAAACCATCTATGCCGGGCAGGACTATATTTCTTCCAATGTAACTAAAGTTGGTCATCCAATGGGAATGTTCAACGGTTATCAATTCGTAAAACTGTTCGATACACAAGCCGAAATCGATGCAGTTGCACATTACCCCGATCAAATTCCAGGATCTGCCCAATATGTTGACACCAATAAAGACGGAGAAATCTCCGAAGCAGACAAAACCATTATCGGAGACCCTCATCCTGATTTCACATTTGGATTAACGAACAGATTCGCCTATAAAAATTTTGATTTGAGCTTCTTATTAACTGGATCTTATGGAAATCAAGTAATGGCGGTTTATGAAATCTCGACCATGAATCTGGACGGTGTCTTTAATGTAGAAAAAAGGGTTGCTGATCGCTGGAAATCTCCGACTGACCGGGGTAATGGGAAAATAGCTTCCTGTGCAGACTTTACGTTCCTCGACCGGGAAGGAAACTCCCGGATGGTTTACGATGCCTCTTATATCCGAATCCAGAACATTAATCTGGGTTATAACTTAAAAACCTCACTTTTCGAAAAGCTTAGATTATACTGTTCTGTACAGAACGTGTGGACATTCACCAAATACCCCGGCAATAATCCGGAAGTCAGTTATTTTGCCAATGATAACTCATTGTCTCCAGGAGTTGACTACACCGGATATCCGCTATCAAGAATTGTAACCTTTGGTGTTAACGTAACATTTTAAAACAGTATCTCATGAAAAAAATAATAATCTTACTACTATTTACTGCTCTTTTATCGGGCTGCATGGATAAATTTCTAAAAGTAGAACCAATTGACTTTTTAGATGGAAATAAGTTTTACCAAACAGAAGCGCAGTTTGATCTGGCTGTAAACGGAGCATATAGCAATCTACGTTCATTGTATGCTGGCTCAATGTGGTCTATGGGCGAAATGAGGTCTGATAATACCACCTACCAATATAATGCTGACGACAGATCTGGTGCCGACAACGAGCAAATAGATGAGTTCCGGATGAATGCAACAAGCGGAACTTCATCAGATTGCTGGTCAACCAGCTATAATGCCATTGCTAAATGCAATACCATCCTTAACCGAATCTCAGAAAAAACCTTTGAAAAGAAAGATCGATTTATTGGTGAAGCCCATTTTTTGAGGGCATTCTATTACTTTAATCTGGTACGCTTTTTTGGCGGAGTTCCACTGATTACCAAAGAAGTTAGCTCTTCTTCTGAAGCATTTGATTTAGATGTCAGAGCTTCTGTTGACGATGTTTACAAACTAATTATTTCAGATCTCGAAGTTGCAGTAAAAAACCTTCCTGTTTCATGCAATGCTTCAGAATTAGGCAGAGCAACTCAAGGTGCCGCAAATGCTGTTTTGGCTGAAGTATATATGACACTTCATCAATTCGATAAAGCCATCCCTAAACTTCAAAGTATAATCTCGTCAGGGAAATACATTTTATTACCCGATTATGCATCCGTTTTCGATATTAACAATGAAAACAATGCAGAATCAATTTTTGAAATTCAATACATTGAAGGAACATCCGGCCAGTATAGTAATTTCATGTACACTTTCGTTCCCTATAACTCCGGAACCGAAATTATTCCGAATGGTGTGGATGCCGGAACTGGTTCCGGATGGAATATCCCGACACAAGATATGCTGGATGCCTACGAAAAAGGTGACTTGAGAAAAGCTGCTTCGCTTGATACTACATTTATCGATCCTAACAACGAAAAAATGGTGCCTTACATCATCAAATACAGTTCGACTCATGCAAGTCGTTACGAAACAGGGAATAATTTCCCGGCTATCCGTTATGCAGATGTCCTTCTAATGATGGCCGAATGTTTAAATGAAACAGCCTATAGTGCTAACGGACAAGCCGCAACACTGATTAACCAGGTGCGTTCACGTGCCGGATTACAACCATCCATGAACCTAAGTAGCCAGGCTGATTTTAGAACAGCAATCGCTCACGAACGTCAGGTAGAGCTGGCATTTGAAGACCATCGTTGGTTCGACCTGTTACGCACCGGAAAAGCAAAAGAGGTTATGGCTGCTCACGGAGAACGGGAAAAATCATTAAAACCGGAAACCGTTTCGTCATCATCTTACAGCACCATTAAACTTCTCTATCCAATTCCATCTTATCAGATTCAGATAAATCCGAAACTGAAACAAAACGAAGAATATACTGCAAACAATTAATGATAAACTAATACCAGAATAGGAACGACGTGCATTGAAAATATTCGATGCCCCGTTCCTATTCATTTTCTCTTCAAATTTTAAATCACTCATGAACAAAACCAGGAATATTTGTTTAGTGGTATTTTTATGCCTTTCAATCAGCTCTTTTAGTCAGCAAAATGCGCCTTCCGGTCTACTCTGCGAACTTCTCTCCCATCCCGAATTATCGGTAATAACCAACCGCACACCAGATTTTGGATGGGTGGTAAATGCAGGTTTACCAGGAGATTATCAGACAGCATATCAACTATTGGTCGCGTCATCACCAGATTTACTTTCTCCGGAGAATGCTGACTACTGGGATTCAGGCAAAATATTGAAAAGCCAGTCAATTAATGTTGAATATGCCGGGAAGCCACTTGCTCCTCATCAATCGTACTGGTGGAAAGTACGTTCCTGGGGAAAAACAGGCATTTGTTCTTCATGGAGTGCTCCACAACGTTTTAATACTTCCGGTTTTGATGAACCGAAAAAATGGCCTGGAGAAAGCAAATGGGTGAAGCTAACTGACGAAAACGGAAAACAATTTTGGACCGTAGAAAACCGGCATCCAATTAGCTTTCACGACATTGAACCAATAAAGGTAATTACCCAGAAAAGTGGAGTATTGTTTTATGATTTTAAAAAATCAGCATTCTCTTACCTGACCTTTAATATTACCTGGACTCCGGATAAGAAAAAGAAATCGGCCTTAAAAATAGCGGTTGGCGAAAAAGCGGTTGGCGATTCGATTGACCGAAAACCCGGCGGAGGTATTATTTATCAAACCTTCGATATCCCTTTAACCGAAGGGACTCATGATTATGAACTAAAAATTCCACGTTTTGTTCCGGAATACCCCAATAGTGAAAGTTTACCTTTGGATTTGCCGGAAGTGCTTCCTTTTAGGTATTGCGAAATAACTTCACCTCTGAAAAATATAAAAGTTAATAAGGTCGTTCAAAAAGCACTTTATTACCTGGTCGATTGGAATGCATCATCCTTCTCTTGTTCAAATAACAAGCTTAACTCAGTCTACGACTTGTGTAAGTACTCAGCTATTGCAAATACGTTTAATGGCGATTATGCCAATAGTCAGCGAGAACGAATGATGTATGAAGCCGATTGCTATATCCAGCAAATGTCGCATTATACCGTTGACCGTGAATTTGCCATTGCCCGTTATAGTACTGAAAATTTAATTTACCATGCGACCTGGCCAACCGAATGGATCTGCCATAGTGTATTTATGGCCTGGGCCGACTACCTGAATACCGGAAATACCAAACTTATAAGTGATTACTACGACGATTTAAAATGCAAAACCTTAATGGCACTCGAAACCGATAATGGATTAATAAGTTCGCGTACCGGACTTCAAACCAGCGAATTTCTGAAATCAATTCATTATGCAGGAGACAAAATTGAGGATATCGTCGACTGGCCAAGTGGTTGGCAAGGTATTCAACCCCATGGAGAAAGAGACAATCATGAACTTGTAACTTATAATACCGTAGTCAATGCTTTTTATTACCGTTCGCTGGTATTAATGGGCAAAATGGCAGAAGCCATTCATAAGCAAACAGATGCTGAGTTTTTTGATCAGAAAGCCCAAAAGGTAAAAGAAATATTCAATGTAAAGTTCTTCGATTCGAAGAAAGGTATTTATATTGATGGCATTGGTACCGATCATTCTTCCATACACTCGAATATGTTTCCTCTCGCATTTGGTCTGGTTCCACAAGAAAATGTACAAAGGGTCTCATGGTACATCAAATCAAAAGGAATGGCGTGTAGTGTATATGGAGCCAATTATTTACTCGAAGCTTTGTACAATGCCAATGAAGGACAATATGCACTCGACCTGATGACCTCAGAAACAGATCGCAGTTGGATAAATATGATCCGCGTGGGAGCAACAATTACCACCGAAGGCTGGGACCTAAAGTATATTCCTGATTTTATGAGCTGGAGCCATGCATGGAGTTCTTCGCCTGCCCACATTATTCCCCGTAAATTAATGGGAATAGAACCTGAAGAACCTGGATTTGGAAAGATAAGGATAAAACCCCAACCGGGAAATCTAACCGAGGCATCGATGAAATTACCAACAATACGAGGTGAGATTCTTACAAGCTTCAAACAGGATTTAGGCAAGTCTTTTGAATTGAACATTACCATTCCCGCAAATACAACCGCTAAAGTTTACATGCCACAGATTTCGGAAAAATATACACTTACTATTGATGGGCAAAACATTATTGATTCAAAAAACGAATCTTCATTTATTATTGATAAAATTGCATCAGGGAATCACATTTTAAAAATACAAAAAGTGGAATAAGTAACTAAACTGTTCCTTCCCCAATAGCACTTAGAATACCTTGCGGTAAAACAGAACAAAAAACGCTAACTATGAAAAACACTTGTCTTCTTATTACCCTGTTGCTGGTCTTCTCCGGATACATTTCCCAGTCACAGCCACCTGCTGCAGCCAGCTATGTCGACCCTTTTATCGGAACTGGTGGACATGGGCACACGTATCCTGGACCGTCGCTGCCTTTTGGCATGGTACAATTAAGTCCCGATTCTGGTGTCGACGGATGGGATTGGTGTTCTGGATACCATAGTAGCGACAGCATTATCATCGGATTTTCGCACAAACATTTGAGTGGAGCCGGAAGTAGCGATTTGGGAGATATTTTGCTAATGCCATTCTCCGGAAATACCAAATTTCAAAACAATGCCGAAATAAAGTCGCGTTTTAACCATAAAAGAGAAAAAGCTTCTGCCGGATACTATTCGGTATATCTCGACAATAGTAAGGCAAATGTTGAACTGACCTGTACTCCAAGAGTAGGAATACATCGGTACACGTTCGACAACAACACGGCATCTGTTCTTATTGATCTGGAACATGGCATTCAGGATTCTGCAACAGAATGCTGTGCGACAATGATAAATGACACGGTTATTCAGGGGTTTCGCCGGTCAACCGGATGGGCATCTGATCATACCGTATTTTTCACAGCACATTTTTCTGCTCCAATTGAATCGTTCGATGGTGCGGTGAACAAAACAGAAACTGAAGCCAAAAACATGAAAGGACAATCGGTAAAAATTGCCTTACATTTCAAGGCATTACCGCAAAAAACGCTCCGGGTAAAAGTTGCCTTGTCTTCCGTTGATGTTGATGGAGCTGAAAAAAATCTTGCATCGGAAGCTCCGGGCTGGAATTTTGATACGTTCAGGAAAAAAGCATTTGATACCTGGGATAAACAACTGCGAAAAGTTGAAATTATCGATCAGCGGGATTCACTGAAACGGACTTTCTACACCGCCTTATACCATTCGATGCTTGTTCCAAATACAGCGCAGGATGTCGATGGACGTTACCGCGGACTGGACAGACAAATTCATACCGCTGACGGGTTCAATTATTACACCGTTTTTTCATTATGGGATACGTACCGGGCAGAACATCCCCTGCTGAGTATTTTAGAACCGGCACAGAACCGGGATTTTGTGAAAACAATGCTACGGATGTATCAGGAAGGAGGACAACTACCTATCTGGGAACTGGCAGGCAACGAAACCTGGGCCATGATCGGATATCATTCCATCCCTGTTATTGCTGACGAATACCTGAAAGGTGAAACCGGATTTGATGCAAAATTAGCTCTTTCGGCCATGCAACACAGCGCAAACATCAACCGAAAAGACGTGTCCAGCTATGTTAAGTTAGGATATATTCCAGCCGATGAGCAAAAGAACACCGTTTCCAAAACACTTGAATTTGCTTTCGACGACTGGTGTATAGCCCAAATGGCGAAAAAAATGGGACAGGAAGAAATTTATGAAACATACCTAAAACGGGCTCAGAATTTCAAAAACGTTTTTGATCCGGCTACAAATTTTATGCGAGGAAAAACGAAAGATGGGAAATGGCGGGTCCCGTTCGACCCCACAGCCGTTTCTGCCGTTGGGCGAGGTGACTATACCGAAGGAAATGCCTGGCATTACGCATTTTATGCACCTCAGGATATGAATACGTTGATCGATCTGTATGGAGGCAAAGAAGCATTCGGCCTTAAGCTCGATTCGCTGTTTCAGGAAAAAGCTGTTGAAAGCAATGATCATCTGGATGTCACTGGCCTGATCGGACAATATGCACATGGGAATGAACCCTGTCATCATGTTGCCTATTTGTATAATTACATTGGCTTACCGCAAAAGACCATGAAACTGGTATCTGAAATCAGGGATAACCTTTACACTTCGCGACGAAATGGTCTATGTGGAAATGAAGATTGCGGGCAAATGTCGGCCTGGTATGTTTTCAGTGCATTGGGTTTTTATCCGGTCGCGCCAGCATCAAACCAGTATATTATTGGAACACCGTTGTTTGAAAAAGTAATTTTGCATTTAGACAATGGAACGAATTTTACTATTGAAGCAAAAGATGCCTCATCCCGAAATATTTACATTCAGAAAGCAGATCTTAATGGCAAAAGCTGGAGTAAATCATACCTGAATCATTCCGATCTGTTAAATGGAGGTACTCTTTCGTTTAAAATGGGGAATAACCCGTCAAAATGGGCAACATCAAAAGACAATTGTCCGGTAACACGAATACCATAATGTGATTGTAATCCGCCAATAAAAACCTATCGACAACTTTCCAAAACAATATCACAATGAAACACCCTGTTGTCCAGATTATGCTGTTTCTTTGCACCTGTTCATTTTGGAGTTGCAATTCAAACCGAACTTTTAAAGAAAATGAATTGTGCCTTGTTCCTCAGGTTCAGAAAATGAGCCTGGGAAAATCGTCTTTCCGATTTGACGAAAGCACAATACTGGTTGTGGAAAATGCAGAGCAGAAAGCTATTGCAAGCCAGCTTACCTGTATGTTTGAAAAATCAGCCGGATGGAAACCGCAAATTCTTATCGGAAGTAATGAAGCTCCCAATCGGGTTTATTTTGAAACAGAGTCCACAATGGCTGAGGAAGCCTATTCAATTGACGTTAAGAAAAATAGCATTAAAATAAAAGCTGCTCAGCCAGCCGGGTTTTTTTATGCCATCCAAACGTTGCGGCAATTGCTTCCTGCAAAAATCGAAAGTAACCCGAATCACGAAAAAGTGGATTGGCTGGTTCCGGTGATTTCGATCTCTGATAGCCCAAAATTCAAATGGCGTGGCTATATGCTCGATGTTTCGCGCCATTTTTTCCCAAAAGACGATGTTCTTCGGATGATTGACAACCTGTCGCTTCATAAAATCAATCGGTTTCAGCTTCATCTGGTTGACGGTAACGGATGGCGCGTTGAGATAAAAAAATACCCGAAACTAACCGAAGTTGGCGCATGGCGTGTAAACCGTGAGGATAAACCCTGGGGAGAGCGTCCAAAACAAAAAACAGGAGAAAAAGCTACTTATGGTGGATTTTACACTCAAGCAGACATCAAAGAAATAGTGGCATACGCACAAAGTCGATATATCACAGTTATTCCTGAAATTGAAATGCCAGCCCACAACACTTCTGCATTAGCGGCATATCCACAGTTTTCGTGCACCGGAGGCCCATTTACGGTTTTGCCCGGCGGATCGTGGCCAATTACAGATATTTATTGTGCCGGAAACGATTCAACCTTTCTGTTTTTGCAAGATGTTTTAACCGAAATAATCGACTTATTCCCATCAAAATACATTCATATTGGTGGTGACGAGGCCGATAAAACCGAATGGGGAAAATGCCCGAAATGTAAGAAACGGATTAAAACCGAAGGACTTAAAAATGTGGGCGAATTGCAAAGTTATTTCATCAAACGAATCGAAAAATTTATCAATTCGAAAAACAGGGTTCTGCTTGGCTGGGACGAAATTTTGGAAGGAGGGTTACCTCCCAAAGCTACCGTTATGAGTTGGCGTGGAACTCAGGGTGGTATTGATGCCTCTAAACAAGGTCATGATGTGGTGATGAGTCCTGAAGTTCCTTGTTATTTCGACCGTTATCAAGGTCCGAAAGAACAGGAGCCACTAGCTTTTGGTGGCTATAATCCATTAAACGAAGTTTACAACTTTAATCCGGTTCCCAAAGAACTGGATGCTGAGTCTGCCCGGCATGTACTGGGTGCACAAGCCAACTTATGGTCTGAGTTTGTTCCAAACTTCAAACATGCTGAATACATGACATTCCCACGAATTGCAGCCTTGTCCGAAGCCCTGTGGAGTTCGCCGGAAGTGCGCGATTGGGATAACTTTTCACACCGGATTCTGTTGTTGCAGAAACGATACGATTTGATGGGGATCAACTATTCAAAAACTGCATTGGGAATAGCCCTAAAGGATAATAAATCTAAAAAATCTAATATTCATGAGTAAACCGACAAATGAACTAAAACAAACAGAGCGGCTTCAATCGCTCGACGTACTGCGTGGATTTGATATGCTATGGATTGCCGGCGGCGGCGGTCTGATCGTTGCGTTGGCTCAAACCACTAAATGGGGTTGGCTACAGGTAATTGCGGAACAAATGGAGCATGTGGTATGGGATGGATTCCATTTTGAAGACCTCATCTTTCCACTTTTCATGTTTATCTCCGGAGTTGCTATTCCTTATGCCATTACGGCTAAAGTTGAACAAGGCGTAAGCAAAAAATCACTGTTACGTAAAATTATTAAAAGGGGACTAATCCTGGTATTCCTTGGTCTCTTTTGTAACGGCGTTTTTAGAAACGGAATTTCAGAAGCTCGGTTCCCCAGCGTATTAGGCCAAATCGGACTTGGTTATTTGTTCGCTGCTACAATTGTTTTATACACGAAATCATTCAAAACCAGAATTGCCTGGTTGATTGGCATTTTGTCGACAATTGCCGTTTTGCAACTGCTGGTCCCGGTTCCCGGATATGGAGCTGGACTATTAGATCCAGTGGGCGGAATAAATGCATGGCTCGACCGCCTGATTTTACCAGGGAAATTGTACGGAAAAACATTCGATCCGGAAGGCCCACTCTGTATCGTTTCGGCAATAACAGTTACGTTAATCGGATCATTGGCCGGCTCAATATTACGTGATGGGAAACCAGCATCTCAAAGGAAAGCAGTAAAATTGGCCATTGCCGGCATTGCCCTTACTTCTGTAGCGCTGATCCTTTCTCCCGTTTATCCAATTATCAAAGCAGCCTGGACAGTTCCATTTAATCTGCTGACGACCGGAATCAGCTTTCTGCTTCTTTCTCTTTTCTATTTTAGTATCGATGTTAAAAACTGGACAAAAGGGATTGCATCATATCCGATCTTGTTTTTCAAGGTAATCGGAATGAACTCAATTACGATTTATGTGGCTATGGATATCCTGAATTTTGGCCAGATTTCGCAATTCTTCATCGGCTGGCTTGCGCCCTCACTAGGCAATTGGGTTATTGCATTGGGAGCTATCGTCATTGAATGGCTATTTCTCCACTTCCTCTACAAAAAGAAAATTTTCCTGCGGGTTTAATGCATGTTAAAATCCACATTTCTAAAAAGGATGAGATGTTATACAGTTCTACTTGTTAACTTCTCATCCTTTTCTTTTGAAAATAATTCCTTCACCAATATATTTTAATCTTAATTCAGAGATAGGCTTTTACATTTTGGACACTTTGAAACAAATTTCATATTTCCTATTTTAGCCGTTCTATGATAATTTAGCGCAAAAAATGATTCAACTTGGGACCAAAGGTCTTTTTCTGAATAATCAGAATCCGGAAATATTTGATGAACTCTTCAAACAATACGCCAAACCTTTGTTTTACTATGCCGCAAAATTTGTCGAAGATGAAATCGCCAGAGATATCGTTCAGGACGTATTTGTAAAACTATGGACAGACGATATACTTGTTAAAAAATCACTCAATTCGCTGCTTTTTACGATGATTCGAAATGGATGTCTTCAACATCTCGAAAAGCAGAAAGTCAGAAATAAATATACCGAATCGGCCAAACTATCGCTGCAGGAAGAAGAACTTCAATTCTACATGCAAGAAAAAACAAGTTTGATTGAACAAGAGCTTGAAAACAAGCTCAATGAGGTATTAAACAGTTTACCAGACCGTTGCCGACAAATTTTTGTAATGAGCAGATTCGAGAACAAAAGAAACAAGGAAATTGCCGAAGAACTCGACATCTCAGTAAAAGCTGTTGAAAAACAAATCACCAAAGCACTGGCAACGATCCGTGTCGAGATGAAAGATTATCTACCTCTATTATTGCTTTTTTCTTCAAGGTTATTTATAAACTGAAAATTCCATATCACCGCCTTCTTTTCAGGTCAATACAAACATCATTTTAAGAAATCCAACTATTCAGATTTGTTGAAAAGTAAAAAAACGCTTCACGCTAGTAGGGTTTTTCAATATCTTCCGATCTTAAAGTGTAAAAAGAAAGAAATTGCATGAATGAAATCGATTCTATTATTCAAAACTATCTTCAGGGGAAAACCTCGGAAGAAGAAAATCAACAACTCTATAAATGGGTTCAGCAAACTCCCGAAAACAAAAAGCAACTTCTTGCAGAAAAGGATATTTGGGATACATTTAGCTTTCATCGAAATACGAAAAACTATGTCCCTGATTCCGAATACGAGATTTTAATGAATCAATTAGACGTTTCGAAATCACGACAAACGATCAGCTTAAAAAAAGTGTTGCAAATAGCGGCAATTTTGCTACTCACTTTCGGACTAGGATGGTCGAGTCAATTTTTCAAAACAATTTCGGTAGAACAACCATCAGAAATAACAATGCAAGAGATTTTTGTCCCAAAAGGACAGGTTAATCAGGTATTCCTGGCTGATGGAACCCGAATATGGATTAATTCAGAATCCAGAATCATTGCCCCTTCGGCATTTGCAAAAAACGAACGAATTGTAAAGCTTACCGGTGAAGCCTTTTTCGAGGTAGCGAAAGACAAAACAAGGCCTTTTAAAGTTGAAGTAAATGGTCAACTCATTGAAGTCCTCGGAACATCGTTTAACGTAAGAGCTTATGGGAACTCTGATAAAATTGAAACGACACTGGAATCCGGCCAGATTCAACTCCATACCGGCAAACAAATCACTCTGCTTCATCCCGGAGATCAAAGCCTTTTCGACAAAACAAACGATAAAATAATCATAAGCAAGGTCAATCCGATGTCATTCAGCTCATGGAAAAATGGCCGTTATGAATTTCAAAACGAAAACCTACTTGAAGTTTTTGATGTTGTTGAACGTTGGTATGATGTTGAGATTGATGTAGATAAAACCTATTTTAAAAACATGCACTTTTCCGGAGTTATTAAAAGGAACAAGGATATCAAGCATTTTCTGGATTTACTAAACCACTCCATACCAATCAACTACGAAATAAATTCCGATAAAATAAAGATTACATCCAAATAACATTACAAGAAACCACAAACAACTAAAAAAGGAGGAACAACACAGAAAAATTAAAAACGGAGAATGTACCACCATCCTCCGTTTAAATGTAAAGTCTTAATGAATTAAAACTTTTTAACGCAAAACAAATTTATGAAAAAAAAATTAATCAAAGGCTTCTCTCTTGATCGGGGGAAAGTCTGTAAAATCTGGATGACCATGCGTCTGATCGTATTTCTATTTTTCGTTTCACTCATTCATGTTTCTGCTTCGGTTTATTCACAAAAAACCAGGTTGAATATCAAGTTTGAAAATGCAACTCTGCAAGAGGTATTTAAGACTATTCAAGAAAAAACAGAGTTTGATTTCTTTTATAAAAATGAGCAGATTCCTGCTGCACGAATTTCGGTTCAATATCAAAACGAAGCCGTTGAAGTAATTTTAGACAAAGTTTTGAACGGAACTGGTTTAACTTACCATGTATTGGATAAAGATATCGTGATTAGTGAAAAAGGAACTGCAACAAATGGGAACGCTGTCCAGCAACAAAAAACAGTTTCCGGAAAAGTAACTGATTCGGCTGGCTCTCCGTTACCAGGTGTTTCTGTGGTAATTAAAGGAACAACCAATGCCATTATTACTGATGCCGATGGGAATTATTCACTCAGTAAAGTTCCGACCAATGCAACACTAATTTTCTCTTTTGTTGGAATGAAAAGCCGGGAAGTGAAAACTGAAGGAAAAATATCGATAAATGTAAAGCTGGAAGAAGATAATGTTGGAATCGAAGAAGTTGTAGCTATTGGCTATGGGACAAGAAAGAAAAGTGACCTTACCGGAGCAGTATCACAAATCAGTTCGGAAAAGCTCCAAAATGAGGTTAAAATGTCACCAGAACAAGCTATGCAAGGAAAAATGGCTGGGGTTTTTGTTTCCAACCCGGGAAGTGACCCAAATGCTCGTTCAACCGTCCAGATCCGGGGAGTTAGCACGCTAGGGTTCAACGACCCACTTTACGTTATTGACGGAGTTCCCGTATATGAATATGGTGCCTATGATGGCGGGAGTTCCCGTGTTTCAGACTTAAGGGGAAAAATCAATGTTTTGAATTTGATAAACCCAGATGACATTGAATCCATCTCCGTATTGAAAGATGCTTCGGCCACTGCAATTTACGGGGTTCGTGCATCAAATGGCGTTATTCTGATTTCCACCAAACGTGGAAGCAAGGGAAATATCAAAACTTCGTTTTCCTCAAAGTTTGGAATCCAAAACATCAACAAACGTTATGATGTGCTTTCAGTTGGCGATTACGTAAGCTTGACGAACGAAGGCTGGAAAAACAATACGGCACTTACACCGGATGCTAAAATCACAAGGTATTACGATTCAACTTCGCCATACTATTTAGGAAATCTGGCTCAAACCAATTGGCTGGATGAAGCCGTCATCAAAAACGCAATGATTCAAGACAATAATGTCAATGTATCCGGGGGAAACGAGATTTCTAACTATTCGGTTGGCGCAGGGTATGCAAGTCAGGAAAATGCCCTATTTTACAGCAAATTCTCACGATATTCGTTCTTTCTGAATTCAGATCACAAACTGGCAAAATGGTTAAAAATCGGAGAATCTTACCGTTTTGTATACTCTAAATCAAACTATTACAACAGCACAGTCGGGATTTCGGATATGACATTTGCTACACCATGGCAACCGCTTTATGATGCAAAAGGATTATATGGTCTGGCAGTCCCAGGCAGAACAGTTAACGGGGAATTTATATCAAGAGGCTACGGGGCAAGCACCAAACCAAACTTTTTGGGAAGCGAATACACAAATAAAAATGTGTTTAACCTTTACCGAAATCTGGGTACTTTCTATGCAGAAGTCTATCCTCTTGCCGGTATGCGCATAAGAGGAACTGTCAGCTTTGACCGATATTCAAATATGAGGGAATTTTACAACGAAGAAAAATCAGGCTTGTTTGATGCAGACAATGGCAAACTAACAGGAAACGGAAACACCTATGGACGCAGGAGCAGCGTTAATTCAAACATCGTGAAAGAATTTCTGGTTGGATATAACCGTAGCTTTGGAAAACACAACTTTGACCTGGTAGTAAATGCCATGGATCAAAAATGTAACTGGGAAGTGGATGATTTAGGAATAAACACCGGTTCAACAATCACCAGTTGGGATCAACGAATGATCGACGAAGGGCTAGATAGCAAGAACAAAGGCTGTTTTTATGAAAGAGTCGAATCTGGGTTGCAGGGATATATGGGGCGATTGAGCTACAATTATAACAGCAAATATTACCTGGATGCTACTGTCCGTAGAGATGGAACTTCGCGATTTGCACCCGGTTACAAATGGGGAACTTTCCCGTCGATTGCCGCCGCATGGAGGATTTCATCCGAATCATTTATGCAGGGAATTGATTGGATGAACGACCTTAAAATTCGCGCAGGCTGGGGAAAAACAGGAAATCAGGAAACTGGCAATTTCGCTTACTTGTCGCTGATAAATACCAGTCCTAAATATGCACTTGGTTCAACAACCGGAAACGGTACACTTAATTCAGCATCAGCACTTAGCAATTACCCTGTGACCGAACTTTCATGGGAAACAGTAACCACTTCCAATGTGGGTGCCGATGCTATCTTGCTAAATAACAAACTGTCAGTCACAGCCGAATATTATTTTCGCCATACGGCTGGCATTCTTCAGACCATTAGCATCCCAATGGTTGTTGGCGTAATAACCGACCCTACAGTGAATCTGGCACAAGTTGATAATAGTGGGTTTGAGTTTCAGACCGGATATGCTGACAAAGTCGGAAAACTTGGATACAATGTTTCGATCAACCTGACGACCATCACAAACAAAGTCAAGAAATTGTACCTTGACAAACCAAACACTAACAATTACCAGAGGATCGAAAAAGGCTATTCGATGAATTACATCTATGGCTACAAAATGGGTGGCATTTTCCAGTCAACCGACGAGGTTACCGCACATAAAGCAAAATATTCTGATACAGGATACGATGCACAAAAATCACCCGGAGACATCTGGTTTCAGGACTTGTATGGCGCACCTGCAGCCGATGCGGCTTCCACTGTTTATAAATCGTATAAGCCTGATGGTACAGTCAACAGCTATGACCAGACTTATCTTGGAAAAACAATCCCCGGATATTATTATGGAATAAACATCGGATTGAATTACAGCAACTGGGACATGAACCTAAATTTCCGGGGAGTTGGCGACGTCCAAAAAATAAACTATATCAAATGGGCTGGCGAGGCCATGAACTCAGGTGGTACGAATATGTTGGCATCAACATTGGGTCGATGGACTTCAACCAATCACTCTACAACCATGCCTCGTGCAGTTGCAAACGATCCTACCGGGAATACACGTATTTCAGACCGCTGGGTAGAAGATGCCGGGTTCTTCAGGTTGCAAAACCTTCAGATAGGATATAATTTCAAAGGCCCGGTTCTTAAAAAATATGGATTAACTAATCTACGATGTTTCCTTTCAGGCTCAAACCTATTCATAATTACGCCTTATTCCGGACTTGATCCTGAAGATGACACAACTCCGGTAACATATATGGTAGGTTTAAATCTCAACTTCTAAAATAAAAAGACTCATGAAAAAGTTTAAAACTCTATACATCATATTATTTATTGCATTCGCGTTCAGTTATACTTCATGCAACGAGAGCACAATCGATCTTGAACCTATTGGTAAAACCGAAGCAACCTATTTCCAGAACGAAAGCCAAATGACCGACGCGGTTCTTGGCATCTATCAAAAGTTGAGTTTTTTTTACACCTTTCGAGGAAATGCGCCCTTGTGTGGAATCACGCTCCTGCCTGACGATGACCTGACAACTCCCGGCGATGCCGCGTACGAGCGGTTTATTTCACTCACAACCGACAATTCCGGGCTATACTATTATTTCAAATATGCTTATCATTTGATTAATCGAGCCAATACCGTGCTGGAAAAGATTGAACAAAACGGTGCTATTGCTTATACTTCAAAACCAGAATTGAAAAATTACCATCAGGGTGAAGCTTTGTTCCTGCGCGCCTGGATGTATTATAAATTATACATAACATACGGTTCTGCCGCCCCATTGGTAACCAAACGAATTACCTTATTAGCCGACGCTTATCCGGCAAGCTCAACGGGGACTCAGTTACTAGACCAAGCCATTACCGACCTACAACAAGCCGCAACGCTTCTTCCAACTTCGTGGGACGCCAGCAACCTAGGCCGGGTAACCAAAAACTCAGCAAACGGATTATTAGGTAAGGTTTTGATGTATCGGGGTAACGTAAATAAACAAATGACCGATTATACAGCCGCCCTGACTGCATTTAATGCTATCTCAGGAGCTACACTGATGGCAAATTTCGGTGACAACTTTGCCGCAGCCAAAGAGAACAATGCCGAATCTCTATTTGAGTATCAAGCCAATGCACAGTCTGCTGCTACTAATCCGTTCGTTGACAACGATACTTTTGATGTGATTGGCGATCTGACTAACTGGCTAGGCTGGGCCACACAATCGCCAAGCTGGATTGGAACATCCTATTTCAAAGCCACAACATCACTGATGAGCGCATTCGAAACTGGAGATCCACGTATTGCCTATACGTTTAACCCGGCAGGTGTAACTACCAATGTGATAAAATATGCCAAAGACGGACTTTATGATGTTGCCAGCTGGGCCGGAAAAGATTATAATTGCAATGTAAATAATCCCAGGCTGTTACGCTATGCCGACATTTTATTGCTCAAAGCAGAAGCAATTGTTCGTTCAGGGGGAAGCTTGAGCGAAGCGATCAAATTGATCAACCAAATCCGCCAACGAGCCAGAAATTCTACCACAAATGGGGTCGCCTCTTTAGTTCCTGCCGACAGAAGTATCAGCGAGACAAACAACACAACAATTCTCGAATGGATATTTCAGGAACGCAGACTTGAGCTGGCTTTTGAAGAAGGTAGCCGTTGGGTCGACCTGAAAAGAAGGCACGCCGCCGGCGAGATTAACCTGGCAAACTGGAATTTTAGTTCCATCAGATCTGATTTTGCTTTTAAAACCACCAACCTGTTTTTCCCTTTACCCCAGTCGGAAGTTTCGGACAACAAAAACCTGAAACAAAACTCCGGATATTAAAAACCGGACAAAAACAAACGAATAGAGGTTGTCACAGTTCTAGTGACAACCTCTATTCGTTTGTATACCCCTAAAAGAACAATCACTATTCAGGATCAACAAAATTTGCTTCAGAATTTAAATTGAATTACTTTTGAAATGAAGCCGCTATCGATAGTGAAAAAATGGCATGATCATTAATGTTGTTCAAACAAAAAAAAGTATTCATACAACACCTCGATTTTCGGCTCAAAGACTATGCTAAATCTGAAAACATGACCTCTAAACGAATTGGTATTACCTTATTTGCCCTTGCTCTATTCACCTCTGGTAGTTTTGCTCAATCCAAAATCGACTCCAAAGAAATTAAGGATAAAATGCAATGGTTTGCCGATGCCAAACTGGGTATTTTTATCCATGCCGGAATTTATGCTGTCGATGGCATCGATGAATCATGGAGTTTTTACAACAAAAAGATCAGCCATGCCGACTATATGAAACAACTCAAAGGTTTCACTTTGAAAAATTATGATCCTGCTGCATGGGCCGATCTAATCAAAGAAAGTGGAGCCCGCTATTCGGTCATTACCACCAAACACCACGACGGAGTAGCCATGTACGATACAAAGCTAAATAACCTTAGCATTGTGAAAGCCACACCCGCTAAACGCGACATGGTAAAACCTTTTTTTGAAGAATTGCGCAAACGGAATATCAAATGCGGAGCTTATTTCTCGCTGATCGACTGGTCAGATTCCAATTACCCGGGATTTTTGAAAGACAGCGTGAAGTACAAGATAGAGAACGACTATGAACAATGGAATCGTTTTAGAGCTTTCTTTCAGGGACAAATCAAAGAAATCAACAGCCTGTTTAAACCTGATTTATGGTGGTTTGATGGAGATTGGGAACATAGTGCCGAAGAATGGGAATCGCAGAAAACACGTCAGATTATTTTATCAGGAAACCCAAATGCAATCATCAATGGTCGTCTTCAGGGCTACGGCGATTACGAAACTCCGGAACAGAACTTTCCGGTTTCCAGGCCTAAGTACAACTGGTGGGAACTATGTATGACTACCAACGACAACTGGGGTTTCCACAACGATAACAACTGGAAAACACCCTATGAAGTAATCACTATTTTTGTTGATGCCGTTTCAAACGGAGGAAATTTACTCCTTGATATGGGACCCAAAGAAGACGGAACAATCCCTCCGGAACAAATCAATGTACTGAAAGAATTAGGCGCCTGGAATAAGAAAAACGGAGAAGCTATTTTCAATACCATTGCAGGACTTCCACAAGGACATTTTTACGGACCAACCACCTTGTCAAAAGATTCGACCAACCTGTATCTTTTTCTGCATGGAAAAACCAGCGGAACAATCATGCTGAAAGGAGTCTGCAATAAAATCGAAGAAATTACCGTCGTTGGAAACAATACCAAACTAGCTCATAAAGTGGTAGGTAAAATCTCATGGAGCCCGGTGCCTGGCTTGATTTACATCGATGTTCCGGAAAATGTACTTGACAAATATGTGACGATTCTAAAAGTAAAATTGGATAAACCAGTCAAATTATACCGTGGACACGGAGGTTTAAATTAAAATTGTCTCTCAAAAATAGTTAACACTGTTATGAAAAATAGATTTTTACTTTCGACTCTGATACTACTGTTTTTTTCAGGATCGATTCTTTCTGCTCAACAAAATCAGGATCTTAAACTTTGGTACAAACAATCTGCTCAAAAGTGGTCCGATGAAGCTTTACCTATTGGAAACGGAAGAATGGGAGCCATGTTCTTTGGAGGCATTACTCAGGAAAAGATTCAATTTAATGAGCAAAGTTTGTGGTCGGGCGATAATAACTGGGATGGAAAATACGAACTTGGCGACCATGGGTTCGGCTCCTACCGAAACTTTGGAGAAATTGTCCTAGATTTTTCCAATCAAAGTACTGCAACAGACTATGTCCGATCGCTTGATATTTCTAATGGCATTCATAAAACAACATTCACACAAGATGGTGTAACTTTCACCCGTGAAGCGTTTGCCAGTTATCCCGATCAGGTTCTGGTTTTTAACTATACTGCCAGTAAAAAAAGAGCATTTTCCGGAAAAATATCGCTTAACTCAGCTCAAGGAGCTGCAAGCAGTGCTACCAATATTAGTTTAAGCTTCGAAGGAGAAATGCCCAACAAACTCAAATATGCTGCCGTCATCCATGTTTTGCACAATGGGGGAAAAACAAGTATAGAAGGGAATCGACTGGTTTTCGAAAAATGCAACTCATTAACCTTACTTCTTGATGCCCGGACAAACTATAAACCCGATTTTAAATCGGATTGGCGGGGTGCTGATCCGATGCATCTAATCGCAAAAGAATTAACTACCGCCCAATCCAAATCATACAAAACACTATTGGCTAATCATATCAAAGATTTATCCTCACTTCTGGGACGGGTAAAACTTAATATAGGCTCAACTACTTCAGAATTAAAATCATTACCAACTGATGAACGAATTATCCGCTACTCAGGCGTTAAAGGTGTAGCATCTGCTGAAAATGGCAATTACTTCAAATCAAGTTCTTTCGACAATATTAAACGACAAAATGGAGGCACTGAAGATCCAGAACTGGAAATGCTCATGTTTCAATATGGACGTTATTTACTGGCCAGTTGCTCTCGTCCGGGTGGACTACCAGCCAACTTACAAGGATTGTGGAATGACAGTAATAAACCTGCCTGGGCAAGCGACTACCACAATAACATCAATATCCAAATGAATTACTGGGCTGCCGAATCGACAAATTTATCGGAGTGTCACCTTCCGCTGATCGACTACATTGTTGCCCAACAAGAACCTTGTCGTATTGCAACCCGCAAAGCTTTTGGCGAAAAAACCAGAGGATGGACTGCCAGAACCAGTCAAAATATCTTCGGTGGAAATGGTTGGGAATGGAATATACCGTCAAGTGCCTGGTATGCTCAACACGTATATGAGCATTGGGCTTTCACACAAGACGATAAGTATTTGCGCCAAACGGCTTATCCTATTCTGAAGGAGATTTGTCAGTACTGGGAAGATAACCTCAAAAAGATGCCCGATGGAACATTAATGGTTCCCAACGGCTGGTCGCCGGAACATGGCCCCCGTGAGGACGGGATTATGCATGATCAACAGTTGGTTTGGGATTTATTTCAGAATTATCTGGAAGCCGCACAAGCATTGAATATTGATCGCGATTATCAAAATAAAGTTGCTGATATGCAACTTCATTTGGCTCCCAATAAAATCGGCAAATGGGGACAATTACAGGAATGGCAGGAGGATCGTGATAATCCGGACGATCTGCATCGCCATACCTCTCACCTATTTGCAGTATATCCCGGTCGCCAGATTAGTATCGCAAAAACCCCGGAATTAGCTAAAGCTGCTATTCTTTCGTTGCGTAGTCGCAGTGGAAACTATGGAAAGAATGAAAATACCCCATTTACCGTTGAATCAATGGTTGGAGACAGCCGTCGTTCCTGGACATGGCCCTGGCGTTGTGCACTTTGGGCACGTTTAGGAGAAGGCGAACGAGCTGGAATCATGGTCCGTGGATTACTAACCTACAATACCTTGCCTAACCTGTTTTGTAATCACCCACCCTTCCAGATGGATGGAAATTTCGGGATTCCGGCTGCTATGGCCGAAATGCTAATGCAAAGCCATGCCGGAGAAATACAACTACTTCCGGCTATTCCCAAAACATGGGCTGTCAAAGGATCATTTTCCGGACTGCGCGCCAGAGGTGGTTATGAAGTTGATTGTACCTGGGAAAATGGGAAAGTAACTTCTGTTCAGGTTCGCTCTGCCAAACCAACAACTGTAAAAGTTCACGTCAATGGAGGGATAGAGGAAGTTACAACAACAGCATTTTAGTGGTAAAAAAGCCGAAGCTCCTCCTAATTAAAAGAGTTACTCCGGCCTTTTCAATTTAATATATCAATAATTGCTAAAGCGTAAATTTCACCGTCGATTGTAGTTTTACAATATCTTGTGTTACAATTTTACTAACGATTGGCCATGCAGAAACCGTGTATAAAACGTATAAGTTACGCCAGCTTTCATCTCTGTAAACAGTTACACATAAGCAGTTACCGCATTTATTTTGGTTGCTTTTGGAACTATAATCGTTCCTGCTAAACTTAAGCCATCACTTCCTGATATCTTATACTCAATAGTTCCTTCAAGTCTCATCGAAACATTGGAGAGGCTATTCCATGCAAGTCCATAGGTCGTTTTGCTTTTTGTTGACTTGCACCCAGGAGCCACCAAACGCGACACAAAATCCTGAGATACAGGAAGTACAGAAACAGAAACCGGTACCGACAGATTTCCATTTGCATCTTTGGAATAAACATCAAAATTAAATCAGCATATTAAAAATAAAACGCACTCATTCTTCCACAAAATCATGCTTTTCACAAAAAACATTACTTATTTTTGAGACCAATTACTAAACACAAATAAATCAACAAATCATGAAGAAGAACATTTTTTTGACTTTCGCATTAGCAATGCTGATTGCACTTTCCGGAATTTCCCAAAGTGTAAACAAACTTTCGAAGAAAGAAAAAAAAGCAGGCTGGGTATTGCTGTTTAATGGTAAAGACTTTGACGGGTGGCGGCAATGCAATGGTACTACCATGCCTGCTAACTGGGTCATTGAAGATAATGCGATGAAGGTATTTACAGCTCAGAACAGAAAACCTGGTTCTGGTGCCGGCGGCGATATCCTCTACCCCGGGAAAAAATTCAAAAACTTCGAACTTTCAGTTGACTGGAAAGCCAGCAAAATGGGTAATTCCGGAATTTTCTACTATGTCCGCGAAGTACCAGGCAAACCGATTTATTATGCAGCTCCCGAAATTCAGGTTCTTGACAACGAAGAAGCTACCGATAACAAAACCGACAGTCATCGCGCAGGTTCTCTTTACGATATGATTCCTGCCGACCCAAAGACAGTGAAACCTACCGGTTCATGGAATACTGTCGTTATTAAAGTACAAGATGGCCATGTTACCCATACCCAAAATGGTGTAGTTGTCGTTTCGTATACGTTATGGACTCCGGAATGGGATGCAATGGTTGCTAAAAGTAAATTCAAAGACTTCCCTGGTTTTACTGAAGGAATAGCTCACGAAGGATACATCGGACTTCAGGATCATGGATATCCAATCTGGTTCCGCAATATCAAGATCCGCGAACTATAATACCACTATTTAGTATTCAAAAGACCCTAAATGTATGGTTTCTGAAACAAACCGTACATTCAGGGTCTTTTTTGTGTTAATTAAATATGCTCCAAACTCAAAAAACAATCGATAGCACCAACAGTTAAGCTTCTTTCCCTACTTTTGCATCCAAAACCAACTACTAATGAATTCGAAAATTTTATTGATTTTTGTATGGTGTTTATCAGTTCTCCACGCATATCCTCAGGATCAGGAAAAAGCAAAACTGACCACTTTTCATTCCATTTCAAGTCATGACTTGCTAAGTTATGTTACTGAATTGAGTTCACCTCATTATCAGGGAAGGCTTTCCGGATCACCGGGTTATCACGCAGCAGCCAACTGGATTGCCAACCAGCTTAAAGAAGCAGGCATTAAACCAGGAGCTGAAAACAACGATTATTTTCAATATTTCCCCAATGCATATTCCGAAGTTTTTTCTCCCGGAAGCCTCACCTTACTGGCAGGAAAAGACAATACAAAAAAAGAATATAAATTCCCCGATGATTATTTCCCCGGATCAAATTCTGCTTCAGGAACTGTTTCCGCCGAAGTCGTTTATGTGGGATATGGAATAACCGCGCCTGAATTTGGGTACGACGACTATAAAGGAATCGACGTCAAAGGGAAAATTATTTTGTTAGAATATGGAATCCCCTATTCCAAAAACGACAGTACCCTACTCCGCTGGGAGCCTTATACCAAAAGCCAGTATAAACTTGCGAAAGCCAAAGAATTGGGTGCTATTGGCGTTTTATATGTCGGACGAACTGCTAATCCCTCGGTGATTCACCTTGATCCGCTAATTTATATCAACATCGACGAAAAAGTTGCTGAAGACCTGTTTCTGGGAAGTGGGAAAAAATACAGCGAAATGCGCGGATTAATCGCCAAGAACAACAACCAGCCTATTTCATTCTCATTGCATAAAAAGTTGAAAATAAAAGCATCAACCAAATACCACCCGGATGCTCAATCGTGCAACGTAATCGGAATCATCGAAGGATCTGACCCTAAATTAAAAGACGAAGCCATTATTGTAGGAGCACATTTGGATGCCTGTGGAAGTCCGGGTAGCCTGTTCCCCGGAGCACTTGACAATGGTTCCGGATCTTCCGACATTCTGGCCACAGCGAAAGCGTTAGCTGCATCGACAATAAAACCAGCCCGTACCATCATTTTTATATTTTTCGGAGGCGAAGAATGTGGACTTTTCGGAAGTAAAAAATATGTAGAATCTCCGATTTGGCCACAAAACAAAGTCATTTGCATGATTAATCTGGACATGGTAGGAAACGGAACCGGATTCAACTTTGCCAACGGAAAATCATTTCCTGAACTTTTCCATCATTTTGCTGATGCAAATGATCACTACATCCACCGCGATATGATCTCCTCCGAATACCACTACAACTATGGTCGCCCACGTACCGATGGAGCCATCTTCGAGAAGAAAGGGTATAAATCGCTTGGATTGTGGACCTCCGGAACGGTAAAAAAGGTATTCTATCACCAGCCTTGGGACAATATCGATGGATTAACACCCGAAATCATGGAAGATGCAGCTAAAATGCTTTATCTGGGAATCCTCAGTTTGTCAAACGACCAAACCGTAAAACCAGCAGAAATAGTGAAATAACATGATCAATAGGATCAGAAGAAAATTTCAGTAAATTGCATCAATAAAATTTTACTCTTATAAAATGAAAACACGAATCAATCTTTTAATCTTCTTTCTCTTTTGCGCATTCGCAGTTTATGCTCAGGAAACAGAAGTACCTTACGACAATAACCCTACTACGGGGAAATATGCACCGATCAACGGAATACAACTTTATTACGAAACCTATGGCAGCGGAGAACCGTTGATCTTGCTGCACGGCAACGGAGGATCGATCAATTCATTTCAGAAACAAATCCCGTTTTTTGAAAAATACTATCAGGTAATCGCTATCGACAGCCGGCTACAAGGGAAATCAGGTGGTTCACCGGATAGCCTTTCATACGAGCTTATGGCATCCGATTTCTGTGCTTTGCTCGACTATCTTCATATCAATTCGGCCTATGTAATTGGCCATAGTGATGGAGGAATCGACGGGCTGGTTATGGCCATGCAATGTCCCGACAGAATAAAGAAATTAGCGATCTCCGGAGCCAATATTGTCCCCGATACAACAGCTTTGTACCCCAATGACCTGGAGGGTATGAGGAAACAAATTGCAAACTTAGGGGATGCCTCTAAAACAAAAATTACACTAACCCGAATGATCCTCGAACAACCCAATATTCCATACCATGAGCTGCAAAAAATCCATTGTCCGGTATTGGTTATGGCAGGCGATCACGACATGATTAGACCCGAACATACCTTAAAAATCTTCCAATCCATTCCAAAGGCATCTTTGTGCATCTTCCCGGATTCAAGCCACGGTGTTTGCCGGCAACACCCCGAACTATTTAACGAAACGGTGTTGACTTTCTTCAGGAAAGAATAAAATTACAGGGCTTCCTTCTTTTGGATAGATTTCAATTTCTTTCCCCGATTGCCAGTAGACTTATTATCTGGGGAATTAAAAAGGCTATCAGTGACCTCCAGTTTCACTAGAGGTCACTGATAGTAAAGTCCTTCGGACTTTATGCTCCAAAAGAACACTGAAGGGTTCAATTTTAATAACCGTTGGCTTCGACGCGAGCTCAGTATAACGATTTAATACACTGAAAATAAACAATACAAGCAACAACTTTAAAAGGGTTAAACTTCGTCAAAACGCATCTGGAAAATTTAAACAGTCAATCAATTCAATTTGATTTTTTCATACCTCCAATATGCCTTTCCGTTATTTCCGCTCCCCCGCTCTACCAAGGTCAGCTCTTTCCCCAGCTTATCGATAAACATATAGGGAACTTCCGGGATCAGAGTCAATAAAGTATTGTTCTCTTCAATCGTTATATTATTAACCGCAAAACTTTTCTTAATAAAATATCCGGCATCATCAATCCTCGATACTTTACAGCCAACCTCAGAGTTATATCCTGTATATGCAATAAACAACTCTTTTAGTGCAGAACTATGATCCATCGAGAAGATCGACCCGGGAAGTTGTTCTATTTCACCATCCAATACAGGTGCATCATTAATCGAACCTTTTCCCTGATATTCGGGAGACCTGTATATTTTTCTCATTCCGGAAAAAACACGTAATCCATCTTCTGACATCCAGAACTTCTGAAGGGTTATCCACCATTGGTCAACAACCTCATTAACCGCTCCTTTAGAGATGTCAAAAACAACCAGAAAATCAGGAGACCACCCAATCTTTGAACCATAAAGCAAATTCTTTCCGGGGACTTTTTTCAATAAAGTCAATCCATTCATGTATTCCTTGTTCTTTATGACTTCCCCTGTATTCAGGTTTATACTCAACACATAGTTTGAATCATACTGTTTTGGCGAAACATATGCCCAGCCATTTCCTCCCAATGCCACCTCTGACGGTATGATTCCTGTTTTTATTGTCTTGAGAATCGATAAATTTTCGGTGCTAAACAATGATAAATCCGTATTGGTAAAGATTCCGGCAATCACATCTCCCGACTCAGAAATAGTCACACTGATAGGAATCTTATCCAGATCAATTGTCTTAACAGACTGATCTGATTTGACCGTATATAAACGATTAGGATTACGGGCTGCTATTACCATCAGTCCGGTCGCTTTACAAAAATCGGCATCAACAACTTCGCCTTCAATGTTTCCAATTGTTCCAGGCAGCGATGGATCTGTTACTTTCATGGAAACCTTCAATTTCAATATTTTGGAAATCGAATTTGTAGAAAGAGTAATTTCGCCGGAATAGCTGCCCTTTTGCATATTTAATCGGGACACCGATAAATTGATTTGTTCATTACTATTTGGAGTTACTAAACCATTCTGACTGGAAAGAGAAATCCACGCCGGCTTATCCTTAACCTCCCACTTTAAAAATCCACCTCCGGAATTATAAATAGAAAAAGAAGCAGCAGATCGATAGTCAAACATTAGTTCATTGGTTGAAAGATAGCTTCCCGGATTCCCGAAATTGAAAAATACCAAAGGATATTGTACCAATCCAACTCCATCAACATCGAATACCAAAGGAAGATTAATAGCCCCATAAGTCGAAATAAATGTCTTGTCAGGAACAACTATCTGAAAAGACGACTTGCCCTCCATAAAATTATCCTCCATGGGAGAGATAGTCATCCATGCCGGATATTGAAGTACTCTCCAATGAGCGTTGCCAGCCTTTGCCAGATTAAAACTTACATCGAACTGCGAGTCAAAGTCAGTCATGTAAATGGTATCCTTAACCGGAGATCCAATTTTTTGCTCGACATGAAGAAAATCGTTGCTACACGAAACCAGGGCGAATACAATAATGACAGCAAGCAGTTTAACGGATAGAAATATTTTATTATTACTCATGACCTGATTTTAAAAATTGAACTGAAGACCAGTGGATATAGCTAATCGAGACAAATTCTCTTTTGAATCACCTTCCAGTGTAACATCCTGAGTCGCTATCCCATTATTCATTGTCACCTTCGTCAACGATGAAAACAAATAAGAAATTCCAACATTAAGTGACACATGCTTTGCAATTGAATACGAAAATCCTAATTCTCCCCGTATTGCAGAAGCATTCCCTGTAACTAGTGCAGGCGAAACAATTAAAAAAACTTCATCCCTGTAAAACACCAATCCCGCAGATAGCTTACCATAGTATGATAAACGCTCATTAATCGGCTGTTTCGACAAACAGGAAATTCCAAGAAAATTGGTATAGATTTTTTCGCGATAAGGACCGTAATACTTCGACCAGCCATCAGGCGCATCTATAAAACTATTTACACAAGCTTTAGTCGTAAATAAACTATAATCGAGCCCTATACCCAAAAACGGCTTAATCATATAATAAGCAGAAGCTCCGGCCTGCTCACCAAACTTAAACTGACGATAATAGGAATCAACATCCTGATTACTGACTCCGTAACTTTGCATCTGCTTTTTAGCCGCCTTGGTGCTTCCTAACAGATAACCCAACCCTCCGTCAACAGATACCTGAAATTTAGATGATGTAATAGCTGGGGAAAACTGTTGCCGATTGGATAATATTTCCTGCTGGGCAAAAACGGAATGATTACTAAACAGCAAAATCAGAACCAATAATGGCAAACTAAATGAAGATTCTTTTCTACGCATGAGATTTATCTGGTTTGGTTGCACAAAATAACGCAAAACAACCAGAATATTAAAGCCTATTGCTATCAATTTGTTAAATAAAACAAATAAGAAACATAAACATTTAAATCCTATTCTTGAACTCCATCTCAATACTATTGCAATAAAGGAAAATACTACAGTCGGTATCGACAAATAATACGAAACTGAATTTTTCAATTAATTTGTTGTAATCCGGAGTAATTTTACACACTTCTTTAATACCTATATTCCCGCTAAGCAAAAATTAGTTGTTTCGCGAAACGAACCTTTGGTAAAAACAAATTCTTAAATAGTTTAACAGATGAAAAAAATTCTCGTTTTTGTGATTATTGCTTTGGTGGTTGTTTGTGGGAAAACATCCCTGGCAACCGGGATTGAATTTAAGGAATTCGACCTTCCCAATGGCTTGCACGTAATTGTGCAGGAAGACCACTCTGTTCCAATTGTTGCAGTTTCGGTAATGTACCATGTAGGTTCAAAAAATGAGCAACCCAACAGAACCGGATTTGCGCACTTTTTTGAGCATCTGATGTTCGAAGGAACCCAGAATATTCCCCGTCACCAGTATGATAAAATCGTGGAAAGTGCCGGCGGCACCCTCAATGCCAATACCAGCAACGACCGAACCTATTACTACGAAATACTCCCCTCGAACCAGTTGGAGCTAGGCCTTTGGCTTGAATCCGAACGAATGTTCCATGCGAAGGTTGACTCAATTGGCATTGCTACTCAAAAGGGAGTAGTGATCGAAGAAAAAAAACAAAGCTACGACAACCGTCCTTATGGCTCATTACTTCCGGAGTTGCTTAAACGTGCATTTACCAAACATCCTTACCACTGGACAACCATTGGAGATGCAGATCAGATCAGAGCTGCAAAAGATGAAGAATTCAAAAAATTCTACGAATCATTCTACGTCCCCAATAATGCAGTTCTGGTTTTGGCCGGTGACATCAATTTTGCAGATGCCAAAAAACTGGCTGAAAAATATTTTACCGATATTCCAGCCAAACAAGGTGAAATCTACCGTCCAAAGATGGTTGAAGATATCAAACAGACAGAGCTTAGAGATACCATTTACGACAATATCCAACTACCGGCAGTATTCCAGGGATATCATATCCCGGCCATGGGTAGTGACGATTATTATGCAGTTGAAATGTTGAATCAGTTGCTTGCAACCGGACAAAGTTCAAGGTTATACAAATCATTGGTTGATGAAAAACAAGTCGCAATTGAGGTGGCTGCCATCCCTCTACCATTCGAAGACCCGGGCTTGGCAATTATTTTAGCTCTACCCAACATGGGACTGGACTGTGGAACACTCGAAGCTGCAATGCAAAAAGAAATTGAAAAAACTCAAAATGAATTGATCCCGGAAAAAGAATTTCAGAAATTGAAAAACCAGGTCGAAAACCAGATCATTACCGAAAATTCGACCATCGCAAGCCGGGCACACACGCTGGCCGAGGATTATACATATTACAAAAACGCCAACAGGATTAACACCGACCTGAATAAATATATGGCCGTAACCCGTGAAGACCTTCAGCGAGTTGCAAAAAAATATTTCAGGAAAGACAACCGGGTAGTTTTGTACTATCTTCCTAAATCGCAGAAAAAATAGTCCTCACTCTAAAAAAATATGATCATGAAAAAAATAGTCTATTCCATATTTATCATCTTACTTACCCTCACCACAAATGCCCAAATCGACCGGAGTATCCGCCCCGGTGCAGGACCAGCGCCAAAAATACAACTGGGCGATTATAAACTTTTTACGCTTCCCAATGGTTTGAAGGTAATTGTTGTTGAAAACCATAAGATCCCCAAAGTAAACTACCAGCTTAATTTAGATATCGACCCAATCACAGAGGGTGATCAGACTGGTTATATCTCAATGACGGGTGAGCTTCTGAGAGCCGGAACTACAACAAAAACCAAAGCTCAGATCGACGAAGCGATTGACTTTATCGGAGCTTCCTTAAATACCTATTCGAGCGGAATCTCCGGATCGGTACTGACTAAATTCAGCAACGAACTGCTTACAATCATGAGCGATGTTCTGTATAATCCTTCATTTCCCGCAGAAGAATTAGAAAAACTAAAAAAACAGAGCATGTCCGGAATTCAGGCATCAAAGAATGAAGCTAAATCAATTGCCGGCAATATCAACTCAGTGATTATGTTCGGGAATAAACACCCTTATGGCGAAATCACTTCTGAAAAAACAATTGAAAGTATCACGCTGGATAAATGTAAAGAATACTACAAAACGTATTTCAGACCAAATGCTGCTTATCTGATTATCGTTGGTGATATTACCCTGAAAGAAGCACAGGCACAGGCTAACAAATACTTCGGAAAATGGCAAAAAGGGGTGGTTCCAACACACAAATACAATTTCCCTGAATTGAACAAATCGGCCAGAGTGGTTATTGGTAACCGCGACGGTGCTGTACAATCGGTGATAATGGTTAGTAATCCACTCGATTTTAAACCTGGAAATCCGGATGCAATTAAAGCCAGCGTCATGAATTCAATTCTGGGTGGTGGTAGTCTTTCTTCGTACATCAATGCCAACTTACGCGAAAAACATGCTTATACTTATGGCGGTTATTCGTCGCTAAGCACCGATAAACTGGTAGGTTCTTTCAATGCTTCGGCTGAAGTAAAAGGTGCTGCTACCGACAGCGCAATGACTCAGTTAATTGCCGAAATCACACGAATCATCAATACTCCGGTTGATAAAGAGATGTTGCAACAAGTAAAAAGCAGCATGAACGGATCGTTTGCCCGCTCTCTCGAAAATCCGTCAACCATCGCACAATTTGCCCTGAACATTGAAAAATACAAACTACCCAAAGATTACTATGCTACGTATCTCGAAAAACTAAGCAAAGTAACAGCTGCCGACGTTCAGGAAATGGCAAAAAAATACTTAAATCCTGAAACAGCCAATATCATCGCAGTTGGAAATGCCGAACTGCTTCAAAAAACCATGACTAAGTTTTCGAAAGACGGAAAAGTTGAACAACGCGATTTTTACGGTAACCCGGTAAAAGCATCCGTTGCACCTTCGAATCTGACCGGAATGGAGGTAATTGCAAAATATGTAGAAGCTGTCGGAGGCAAGGATAAACTTGCAAAAATGAACGATGTAACGATTAAAATGGGCATGTCGATGCAAGGAATGAACATTGAAATCATCAACAAACAAAAAGCCCCTAATAAAATGAGTGTGGAAACCCTGATGGGTGGAAACCTCTTGTCGAAACAAGTTTGCAACGGCACAAAAGCTATGGTTAAAAGCCAAATGGGAAATAAAGAAATAACCGGAACTGATCTGCAGGATATGTTGACTCAGGCAACCCTGAACGCTGAATTATATTTTGACAAAATGGGCATCAAGGCCGAACTCAAAGGTTCGGAAGATGTCGATGGTCAACCTGCGTGGAAAGTGCAAATGAATATGCCTTCTGGTAAAAACACGGTTGACTTTTACGATCAAAAAAGCGGACTTAAAGTGAAATCAATAGCACAGCAAGGACCGGTAAGTGTAACTTCTACCTACGCTGACTACCGTTCCGTTGATGGTATTCTATTCCCTTTCAAGCTTAAACAATCGGCTGGACCTCAGTCATTCGACATTGCAGTTTCTTCAGTAGAAATCAATAAAGGAATCGACGATTCGGTATTCGATCTTTAATAGTTATTTATCATCACTGCTGGTCTGAGCTAAATAGTCCAGACCTGGCCAAATTTTCAAAACGGATTTCATCTCTCAGTAAGAGTTTGAAATCCGTTTTTTTTGTGAATGGCAGCAATTCATCCATCCAGCGGATTTCACCCATTGCTGGTACAGGTCCGTCCCAGCCTGCGGCTGCTACTGTGTACCCACAAATTCAAATGTCCCGAGCCTACGGCTCTCATAAGGGCGACGGTGATTGTCGCTGTAGACGGAATAAATTCGTTCGACTGAGCTCACGCCGAAGTCCATCTCTACAATATAACACGAGCCTAAGGCTCTTACATGTAAATCCCGGAGGGATGATTTATGTTGTAGCCGCGGATTTAAATCCGCGGACATTGATAGATTATCTATCAAAGAGTTCCGTAGGGACGGAACATCATTAAAAGCAAATACAACCCGAAAAGATGTGTACACACGGTAGATTTATAGAAGACAGGGAAGGGGATATATATGAACAGTTTGCGCTTATTCCGGATCTGAAGAGCCATTTGATCATACGATCACGCACTACCCGAAAACTGGCAA